>Ga0056128_1007181_pt1 | contig 14059 bp, 7 predicted proteins | sample WorMetLIZISLAND2_FD_71113 | JGI IMG/M metagenome (GOLD analysis project Ga0056128, IMG submission 71113) | Marine gutless worms symbiont microbial communities from Max Planck institute for Marine Microbiology, Germany - Olavius geniculatus... ... | reverse complement strand
TCGACCGAACGCCAACGACTATTTTGCTGTCAGCAGCGCAGATCACAGAGCGCAAAGAGGCAAAGGAACATACGGAAGACCAGTCATTGTCGTCTGACACGTAACTCTTTGCTAATTAGCCAACCGTTAAGTCGAGCCTTGGGTACGATGTGTTGTCCGTCTGTCTTTTGTTTGTCTGTCGTCATGTCTTTAGCGCATGTATTGTGGCTAAACACTACGTCGTAGGGGCTCGGCGATGGTACCGTTGAATAGAGCGATGGCGGGTTCCTATAAACTGACAGTAGTTACCATGTCTCTATTTGCAGCGGTTTGGCCGCAATATTTAATGCCTTTTGCCATCACACATGTGCGTTAAATTACCGTATTATATCCTAGTGATGACTGTAGCGTTCGATATAGCAACGTCACCATAGTGTGTATGGGACTGTAGTTTCTATGGGAAATCACTTTCTTTTTGCGACCGGAAGTTGGATGCTGGCTTTCAGATACAGACGGTAAGGTCGGCCCACCCTAGCGACAGCTGGGCTTCTTGTCTGCATACACTGCACACCGTCCATGACATATGCTGTCGTTTGTGCTTTCTTGGTATTTCGTGTGAAGTCTGCGTTTATTTCCTGTTGGCTGTTCAAATAATACAAATTGATATAATACAAATGAACGCGTTTTAGAACGAATGTTTTTAAATGACAGCTGCTATATTTAGTGCTTTTGCTGTGTGTTTTGGATTGCATAAATCAAATGATACTGCCTGCTTGTATAACTGAACGTCCAAGTTTGTTTTGTGCATCATTGTTGTTAGTCGTACTCATTTATGATAATGTTTGCGTGCATATTTTGTTTCTTTTTATTGTTGTTTTAGCATTTATGATAATAGCATGATTAACATTGATTTAATTGTTTATATTGGCCAATTATGTAGGTCTAGTTGCTATTTTGTGGTTTTATACATATTTTAGCAATGAGGAAACTACAATATTTTTGTCGTATGGAGCATAGTAAGAATATATCATTGTGTAACGTTTTTCAGTGTTTTAAATTGAGTGATGAATACATAAAACTTTTGACTCTATATCGATGTGGAAGCAGTGATAGTGTGTATTGCGTGAAACGCTGTGTCGAGAGACATTTTGCCACTATAGCCGATAGCCGGTAGTAATTGTTAGTGTGCTATATTGCTTTTGTTTGATGTGTTTGTGTATGCCTGGGTGACTGCATGTGTGCTTGTGTTTTTTTCTTAGTTTACTGTTTTTTTTTGTGTGTTGCTTGTCTGCCGTGTTGGCGAATAAACGTACTCATTTTGACTCAGCTGCAAATGAAGCATATTACGCATCAAAGTACGAGTAGATTATGGAGTCTGTTTTTATCATTACCGGAGCGCGTCACTTTCTTTGTAACGTTATATTTATCACACCATATACCGAGTGCCACGATCGAGCGCCACGGCGGGTGGTACAGTAAGTGACACCCCTTTCAACACCATAGACATGCTGTTTAAACAGTTTTAACGTTTGCTATTAATTATTCACAGTCACAGATTAATTTGTACTCATTTAGGCCTGTCGCTGAAATAACAAAATAGTGTCACTTTTGTTCCACCTTGTAAATTGAGGCTTTTTGCAAGTTTACTTTGTTTTTATTTGTTGACTTATTAACAACACAACCGGTATAGCCTCATAGTCATCGGTGGCATGTACGATAATTATTGTATTTGAGGATTAACGTTCATCAAATGCATCTCTTGATCTTGACCTCTGAGCATTTGATTTCAAAGCGTATTGCGTTAGCGCGGGATGTTGAAATTAACGCAATATTGCGGCTCTGCCCAAATGCTGAAGTTTTCTAAGAGATCTGCCCATCGGTTTATGTAGCAATTTACTGCACCGTATAACTTTCACTTTGTGTATTTTGAACGACATTAGTCAACACAGAAGTGTTTTTGAACTTTTAAGACGCGTACAGAGCGACGTAACTGAAGTGAACTAAACTTAATTGAACTGATACTGTTTATTTTCTGACGAACCAATCAATTGGCAAGCAGGGCGAACCTTGATCATTCTTGAACGTAATCACGTAAGTTACTGACCCCGTTAGACCGTGCCTACTGTATGTAATGCATTACTGCTTGCCCATTGATCAATTCGTCAAAAACTAAACCATGTCAGTTCAGTTCAATTCAGTATCGTCGCTGAGTACACGCCTTTGAGCTGAGCATGACTCGACTGCGTCCTGTACTACACCCAAAAATAACGGCAAAATCGTTTGGCATTAGGCGTGGCGTCATATCAGCGCCCGAACCAACTATTTTTACGCGCGAAAGCAGCTACTGCTTTCAGCGCGTCTTAGCCATCGCAATTCTGTCCGTCTGTCTGTTCGTCCGTCTGTCACACGGGTGGATCAGTCCAAAACGATGCAAGCTAGGATTACCAAATTTTTACCGTCGGCTGCCCGGAAGACTCTAGTTTCAGGAACCGTAAAACTTTTCCACAAATTCAAAGGGGGTCACCCAGAACGAGGGCGCTAAATGAGAGGGAGGTGGGCAAAATTTGCGATTTTTGGCCAATAAGTCGCTGTATCTCAGTAACGGTGCGAGATAGAGCCTAGGTTACTATTAATCACTAATAGGAAGTCGTACACTGGCTCTCGATTGACGCCGAATTTAATGACCTTGAATGACCTTGAACGCCAAAATAACGGGTTTTATGGATTTTTTTGGCGATTTCGGGCTGTGACACAATCTATATCATTCACATGGTGGCGCCACGGAACTATCGTTATACGATCCAGATAGAGAATTTAGTATTTGTATATTAACTTAGCGTGAACACCCCAATTTTCAGCTAAACTACTGAACCGGAACTGCTGTAGGCTTTCGCGCGTCTCGTGAGCATTAGCTCAAATTTCTTGTTATCACTTTCCATGCAGTGGTAGCAAAAAAAGCAAAACACTATTTGTCGGCGATGGAAAAACCTATGTTTTAGAAAAAAAGTGGTTGGGTTTCAGGTTTTGTAAGTTTCTCAAACGTTTTTAGGTTTTAGTGTAGCCTATAAAGAAGACAAAATACAAATGTTAAGCTTAACCCATGTCACATTGTTTTTGTGGAGGAAAGAACGTGACGTCATAACTCAAAAATCACAATTAAAATACGAAATAAAATAAGACTAGGGCTTAATGTTCTAAGATAAATTGCGGAACAAATAAAAAACCTGAGAGAATTGGATTAGGAGCGGTTCTCATGTTTTTAATGCCGCTTAAATGCTGACAGCGACGCCAAGAGGATCAATGAAATAAGTCACGAACTTACAAGTTGTTCTTTGGTCAAAAGTGGCATATTACTTTCTTAGGACCTACGGCATAAGAGACTCGCAGGTCGCTAAAGATTACGAAAAAATGTAGGAGAGCGAAAATAGGCCTGCACAGCAAACTATACACTGTGTCCGGTAAAAAAGTAAACCCATAGACATTGTACAATAAAAATGTCAAATCTCAACGAATCTAATTAAAATTTCATAAGCTTAATCCCAAGTAAATTGCTGAAGTGACCGTTAAATGTCGTAGAAAAATATTATTTCTTAGCGGTCTTGTTAGTTGTTGAATATCGATAACAAAATATCTCCATTATCAATATGATGTTACATAAGCGAACCTTTCTGTAGTCTGTACATTTGCGTAACTCCAACAATCAACATCTGATTCTGCCAAAATTTTTAGGTCAACAATGCGCCAGCTACTGGCAATCATCTTGCCAAATTGCAGTTAAATCTGCGGCTTTTGTGAGGTCAGCCCCAAAACGTGAAATGTCCAGTATTAAGCAACCGCACGGCAGTTTGTTTAATCCTGACAGCGTCTATGGCTTGCTGGGAAATTTCTCGATAAATTTGAGCACCACGCCCTTTCTCTTGTCTTAGCAGTTTAATTAAAACACGATCTTTGCAGAGAATACAATTTTGTTATTGTTTACGTTTATTGCGTCAACAAACGTCATTTACGATCGAGCGACTGCAGTAGCCTATGTAACGCCTATTGGTAACGAAGATGTTTTGTTATTGATATTCAACAGTTAGGCCTAATAACTCCGCTAAGAAATAACATTTTTAGACAAAATTTGGTAATAGTTTTTGCAACTTATTGGGGATTAAACGTACGAAGTTTTATTGAGATTCGTTCAGATTTAACATTTGTATGTTACAATGTTCAAGGGTTTACTTTTTACCGGACACAGTGTAGATGACATTTCGATGCCAAAGCGTTAACGTGGATGCTTTCGCACCCGCTCGCTCATATATTTGACCTTGATCGACGATTTTCAAAACTCAATCAGTTCTTCAGACACAAACCCATACATTTTATCAACCAAAGTTTGGTTAAATTTTGTGTACTTGTTTTTAAAATTTCACCCCGACGAACTTCCCTGGACGCACAGACGCACGCACGCACGCACTGACGGACGCACGAGCGGAAAACAAAATGTTTGCGTCGACAACTTAGTCTATAGGCGGAGGCATAAACAGAAGACAGAAACGTCGCAATTTCGCAAACATCAACTCCGGGACTTCCACTTTTTGAAGGATGCAGACGATAATAATTTCCTATCTGGCAGGGGCTAAGAGCGAGTCGCCGTATATGGGCATACAACTCTGGTGGGTTAACCGTTATCGTCCCAGCTTAGGAGAAGACGTCTTTCGATCGGCAGTCCGTGAGGAATGTGTGAACCTGGGTAGATTTAAATGCTTTTTGTCAAAACAAAAACCGAGACGTTATCTTGTCCGTTTCGTTCGTCTCTGGAAGGTACTCTTGGACCGATTCGCAAGGTCGTCCACACTCACTACAGCTCGCGAGAGTTCGTGTAAGATGAACCGGTCCAGGGGCGTCTATCCCCCTTGGTCACACGACGTCGGAGGGGTGATGGGTTAAGGGGCTTGCGTAAAGTGTTGCATTTCCTTCCCACTTCCTCAGTCCCAGATGGCAGATGTCGGCATCCGTACTCATGTGCACCGGTAGAAATTTTTCCAAGGGAAAGAAATCGAAATGCTGCAAAGCTGTCAAATAGAGTGGGGATGATAAAATTGAGAGGAAGCTTTTTCCCTACAGTCGATGTGGGGCTTTGGGAGAGCGTTGCAAGTTCCACCAGTGATGTCCGGGCTGGAGCCCTAGTCGAAAATAAATTTGGGGCGTTGTTGCCTCAGAAAACACTTCTGGTGGAACGATTACTGCCCACCCCCAGTCTTTAAAGCTGCCCCGCCTCTTTGAGAAAAATAATACGCTTTGAGCGTAGTCCGCAATGAACGTAGATGCCCCTAAACTGGCTGACGAGTTCTGTTGGCGGAAAGTCGGTCGGTCGGTGGGGCTATTTGCGTCGGAAGAACGGATGCGTGGACTTTGACCTTGAACCGTCCTCGTTTGACCTTGAACCTTCCTCGTCGCCCTTGGGACCGCTAGCATCCTTGTAGCTCCGTGCACGAGCCGACATAGGTTTAATGCTCTTGAAGTAGATGACCAGGTAGATAGCGCCGACGCTGGTGATTGTCTACAGCGGTCACATGGCCGATGACGTCACGACCAGGTAGATCGCGCCGACGACCGCGCACAGAGACGCTACTACGATCAGCGTCAGCACAGCCAGCGACTTCACTGCGGCCGGAGAACCAGCTGCCGAAGCACCTGTTGTGACGTCATCCGACACGTGACCGCTGTGGCCAATCACCGGCGCCGACGACGACGACGACGTCATGGTACGTACGTTGGGATGCGGAAGTTGGTCGTTTTCAGTCGTTCATCACTCGCGACTAGTCCACATCAATTGCGCCTATCACAGCCACGCCAGCACGCTGTCATTTTACACCACCGCACAACAATTTTAATAATAAGTTTCGCGGCATATTCACAAGGGGAAGCGTCAGATCGGCTAGATTTTGCTATTATTTCCTCCAAAAAGTTACACGCGATCTTGCACGGCCAGAGTGTCAACAGGCTAAATTCGTGCATTTTCTGCCGTTTTCAAAAAAGGAGCATACAATTTTGCTCAATGACCGCAACTAACTTACGTACGAAACCCACAAAGTAGTAGGCCTATAGGTTACTGATGAGCGGCATCAATCTTAATTTATTTTTGTCGAGAGAGCGAATAAACACGGACATGGACTCGCATTTCGCCCCGGTATTTTATGGAAGGGGGGAGCGATCACTTAAAATGCTGTGTTGTATCGTATTGTGCTGTAGCAATGATGTAGCAATGTATTCTTGTTTGTCTTCTTGCGGATTCGTGTGAAAATTCAACAAACAACTAAGGCTAATTTACACACTAGATATTGTAAACGTAGAGCTGCAATAAACCACGGCAAATGTCAATTTTTACGCATTCTGTTATGCAATTATAACAAAATAAGCTTATGCGTAGTTTATTTTGCTGATATATTTTATTTATTAAAAAACGATAAAAACTGACGATTGTGTAAGGATTTCCAACAAGAAGCACTTTCTGCGTCCAGTCCATTATGTCTATACGTGACGTACATGGTGCACCAAAAAGCAATCCCCAAAAGTTGTTTGTCATTTTCTGAGCAACCGCGTGATAAAAGTCTAACATGAAATTTTGCACAAGTGTTACCTATTCATAGCCCGTAAAAGTGCCAAAAGGTATTTCATTATGTTTAACTGTGACAAAGTTACTGAATTTTTCCTGCAAGCACGTCGTCATTTCTCACGTTCACATGCAGCAAAATGTGCGCAGAACGACAGTCGCACGATGTTTGCGCTGCAAAAACATTGTCATTCGAACAAAATCAATATTATTAACAGTTTGCCAATGATTCTAAAAACTCAAAAAAATGTTTACCACCAGCTTTTACGCTTGTATTTAATCTTTTATAGAAATTTAAACAGCCCTGTTGATGACAAGTTGTCCCAGATCACTTGCAGTGCTAGCAGATCTCAGCTTTGGCGAAATATTGCCAATGAATACTATGGAAATTAAAACAAAAGATTTCACAGACTTTGTCCATAAAAATTAAACCTACGTCACTGTGACTTAACGAACAACAAGATGCACCCAGTTGTTTTTAATACACATAACTTATTACCTGTGGATTACTTTTTTTAAAGTGCAAAATCACGATGTTGTCTCAGAAAAAATACTGCAACTTTGCAATAGTAAGAAAAATCAAATGTCGCTCAGCTTATTTGTGCAAGTACAAACAGGCAATAAATGCGTAAAATTTTGGGTTAAAATTACAAGCGTTTGCCTAAAAAATAGCAAACAGCTTTAAGAAATTACTTTTGGCGCACCCTGCACATATATTAGTGCATTTTAACATTTTTATTTAAATTTGAATGAATTTTATTCATTTGCGAAAAATGCGTTTTGAGCAAGAGCGCCATAATACAATAATGCTAAACGAAATTGGACTAAAGTACAAAGAATGACCTGCTACAGCACGTCTGACAGCGACGCAATTAAACTAATAATCTGCGTACAATACAGTACGCCTTTGTACGCTAGGACGTCGAGCTGACAGATTGCTTGACTTTTTTCATTATTCTTCAGCGTGTGATGTACAAAACGAAGGTACAAAGTGACAGCACTGAACTAAAATGAAACGATCGTTTCATCAGAGTTTATTTCATTTTTGTCGCTTGGCCACACCTTGACAGACAAACGTTGTCACATGCGTATACAATATACATGCCGGCCGCTCGTTTACTATGTATAGGCCTAAAGCGGAGCTTCCATAAAACGCAACGCGCGCCAAAAAAAGTACACAAGAAAGTACGTAAAACGCAATGAAAACCACGCAACAAACACAGCTGACATAGTTGACGCAACGACTGTCCTAATCCGCAACCCCCTCCTCTGTTCGGTCGTCTGCTTTTGCAATTAGATGCCCACAACAAAAGTAGGGGCCTATAAAAGGAATTTTGGTTATCTGCTACGAAATTACAAATAAAGTAAATAAAAAAATAAGTCGCAATTATCAACACCATACTTATAAACAAGCGTCCGACAATTAAATGCTAATTTATACTGTGTCTCAAAAAACATTCCCGACATTTTTGACTGTAACTTGAAAACCAATTATCAGATTTTGATAATTTTCGGTACAAATAATCCTGACACAACTTGCCATCAAATGACCGTTCAGTTTTCCACCTCACCCAATGTATGCTTTTTTCACTACCTAGAGTACCTACAGTAAACAAATCAAGCGAAATATGTGTTGAAATAAACAGAAAGCCTTAAAAACATCCTCGACATTATCGGTCGTAACTTCAAGAAAAATTAACAGATTTTAATAATTTTTGGCAAAAATATTTCTGACACAACTGGCTATTAAATAAGTGTTTTAGTTTTTACCTCGCCTAACGTCTGCTTTTGCACTACCTGGGGAAAGCAGATTAAGCATAATACGTGTTAAAATGAATAAAAAAAGTCAATAAATTCCATTTGTCCTAATCTGCGGGCCCCAACAGCCGGTCTATTACGAGGTTTGACTGTCATGCAGCAGCGTGTCTACCAGATGATGTTTAGGAATGTTTGTGAAGTCAAGAAGCGACTGGTACAGCCTGTATTGGTCTGGAGCAGAACTTTATCAATACTGCTGTCAATAAATGGAGAAAGCGTCTCCTTGCCTGTGTTCGCATAGTGGGCAAACACTTCAAGCAGTTTTACTACAGGCAGTTGAAAAATGGACAACTGGATGAAATGTCAGCCAAAGTGTCAGAAATGTGAACAAAATGTGTTTTACGCGTTATGTTAATTAAGCAATCATGTCGCATTGGATAAAAAAGTGATATTGCGCTGGTTGTGTTTTCCCCAAGTAGTGCAAAAGCAAACGCTGGGTGAGGTGGGAAACTGAATGGTCATTTGATGGCAAGTTGTGTCAGAAATATTCTTACCAAAAATTATCAAAATCTGATAATTGGTTTTCAAGTTACAGTCGAAAATGTCGGGGATGATTTTTGAGACACAGTGTATAGTGTCATCAGTCGTTGAGTCCGTTTCGTCATTTGCGTCGGTTGTACGTCCAATGCATCAGTTACGTCAGCTACGTCAGTTTGCGTTGCGTACTTTGCGTCCGTTGCGTTGTGTGCATTACTTGAGTGGAAACTCCGCTTAAGCTTGTCGTGCTAGAAGGCAGCCTTGTTACAGACCGGACTAATCTGCTGTAGACTAGCAGTATTACAGCTAATTATCTCGACACGCACTCAGACCAAGCCGTCAGCTGATTAACAGCAAGTGCTTAGGGCGAGACTTGAGTCCCGGTATCAGTACGTACTGTAGTCCTATCAGATGTGCTATGGTTGCTGAATGGCCGACAGTCACGTTAGACCGGCGTTACCGTAGGCATCATCATCATCATCATCGTTGTGACGTCACGCTATCTTGCGCCAATTACGTCAGCGTGACGTAGGCACAGGCCTAAGTCAGGTGCCCGCAAACTCAGAGCCGATGAAACTACCGCATCGGTCACTCAGGGCCGTCTATCTCCCCTAAGTCCTTGGAGCAGGTTTCCTTCTAACTCAAGGTGAGGCGCCGAGAACGAAATGCCGCAGGCGTTGAAGGGGTCGGAAGGGGTATCCTCCTCCCCAGCCGACTAGAATGTCTAGGGGAGCGTCATGAGCTCCTCTAGTGTGGTCTGGGGCAGAGCTGCCGGAGCCCGGGCCAAAAACAAATATGGCGCATTAAGGCCTATCGGCGTCACAGAACACTTCTGGTGTTGTTTTGCATTTGTACATGCATGCAGTTTACAAGAAATGCAGTATTCAACTTTTTTTCAATTACCCCTAAAAACCGTTTCGCGTTTTTCTTCGAGCATTTGCTCCGAAGTTTAAATCATATAGACACCTTTGCGGCCACTAATCCGCCAGCCACAAAACTGCGAAAGACCACCAACCACCACAAACTTTTTTGAAAAGTCACACGCAGTTATTCTAAGTGTTCAATTCATAAGTCAGCATTTACACCTACTATTTAGTATTATTGCTGTGTTTCAAACGCTCGGACATACGTGATACATCGACTGTCGTAGATTTAAAATTTTTTTGTTCCTATTTTAACAGCGCGGCTCTGCTGAACCTCGCTAAACAGCGACCAACAAATAAAGAAGCTGGTTAAAGATTTTGCAGCTTTTCGTGGGATTTTCGGAGCTATAGAGAGTCACCTGCCATGCGGGATCACACAGTTTTCCCGCCACCTGACACAGGTGAACGCACCCCTCCTTTACCTCTGCCACACAGTCTGGTACTTAATTTACCTACCCCGGAAGGATGGAAGTTGAGGATGAGTTGAGTGTGATGGATAGTTATGTACAGAACTGGTCAGAGTGTTCAGTGTCCGCAGACAGTCACTCATCCAGGTAGTAACCAGACATCTTCGTTGATGATTGAGACCAGCGGTGTCGTGGGTTTAAAAAAGGCGGAACAAAAAGTCGCAATTTTCCAACAGACACTGCTTATTCGGCCAGAATTCCGACAGATTACTGCAAATTACCGACAAAGAAAATTATGAATGCTCAAAATTTGTATTATATTAAAATATGTATTAAATTTTTCATAAATGGAAGAGGGCCGGGTTCCAACTTTAACTTCTGCATTTCTGGACGAAAATTTTCTGACAACAAAAGATTTTACGACAGCCAAAAATCTAGGCCAAGAGGGGGCGATTGATGGCATTAATTTAGACCACCGCGTCAAGCTGGCAGCTCGCCGAGTAAAAGTTTGTGTAGCGGCGAATTTGTGGCTTGACGGCGGACCGAGATGTTGCGGTGCCGTACACCTCACCTGGACGTGGTCAAGTTGTCAACATGACGTCAGTCTGCGCGCTGCAGCAGTAGCAGACTTAATTGACGCCTAAATCCGACAAACTCAAACTGAACCGCACGCCATCGCTCGCTGCACTTGATGCTGAAGTGCTGCCGCAGACACGGACGTACACCGTCAGGTATAAAAAAACTCCCAACAAAATTGTGTCCTTATTATTTTCGCCAAATATCAACCGATTTTTGGCTGACCGTACTGACAGTTTTGTCTGTCTGTTGTCTGTGACGAATGTATTGTGACTAAACTGTACGTTTTACCGGAAAACTGTCTGACCAAGTAAATATGGTTGCCCGACGGCTACCGCGGTAGTACCAAGTCGCACCCCATACAATTTTTTGTCCCCATAAGAGCGTACTGTCTGCACCTCCAAATACTTGCATTGTGAATTGTGGCCAAACCACTTCACTTAGCGACATGGTTACTATTGACAGCTTACAAGAACTTATTAATGTCCTGTCCAACGGTACGGTTGAGTTGAGTTGCGTTATAGGTGTAAATTGGCCAACACTTTTGCATATTTTCCAGTGGCGAAAGAATTCTTAAAGTTAGTCAACATTTGGCAAAGATATGGAGATCGAAAAAGTTATAGTTGGCACCTTTGTAAGGCCCACAGTGTGTATAAAGCTGATCGGGATGTCGTTCAGCATTTCAGGCTAGGGAAGTTGGCATAATCCAGTAGCCAAAATGTCGACTTTCTGTTGTGTTTTAGCTTCTTGGCTCATTTTCAAATTTAGCACAGGTTCTTCGTCACAATTAACGTTCGAAGTCGGCCATTGTCGGTTTTGCGGTCTGCAGATGCAGCAGTGTCGATCTTGTGTAGACAGGCGTTTCACATGAGCGACAGATTAGCTTTACTCGTACATTCAGCCACAGATCTTTCAGATTTTTTACAAATTTGAGCATTTTAATTACGTGTACATCTGTCTCTTTGTTTGATTATGTATCGACATGAAGTGCGCTGCTGATGACATCAGTGCTGGAGACGCAGATCTGTTAAAGCACTTTGAAAGAAAATAGATATCTTTTTTCGCCTCAAGGGTAGCCACAAACACAATTGAAACTGTAACAAGACAAAGCATACACACACACACACAAAGAAAAACAGATTTTAAAAAACAAAAGAACCGTAGCATGCGACCAAACATACACACATCCACACACCTACACATACGCCTATGCTAAACAAGAAATTTGAGCTAATGCTCACGAGACGCGCGAAAGCCTATAACAGTTCCGGTTCAGTATATTAGCTGAAAATTGGGGTGTTCACGCTAAGTTAATATACAAATACCAAATTCTCTATCTGGATCGCATAACGATAGTTCCGTGCAGCCGACGGTTAAAATTTGGTAATTCTAGCTTGCACCGCTTTTGACTAATCCACCCGTGACGGACGGACGGACAGACAGACAGACGGACGGACAGAATTGCGATGGCTAAGACGCGATGAAAGCAGTAGCTGCTTCCGCGCGTAAAAATATAACAACTCAATCAATGGAATCAATCAGCGTTAGTTAGTGCTAGGCGTTGTAAACCGATTCCAAATACTGTGCATCAGAAATGTACTAAATAATAAATTATTGCGCTCACAATACAACAAAATCGTACAACGAAAATCTGTCGCTGTTTGAGTTAGATTTACGGGAATTTGGGATAAAATACAGCACCTTTATTACAGTCATGCCGAAGTGCACATAACGATAGAACCGTGGCGCCTCCTTGTGAATGATACAGACTTGTGTCGCAGCCCGAAATCGCCAAAAAATCCACAAAACCCCCTATTTTGGCGTTCAAGGTCATTCAAGGTCATTGAATTCGGCACCAATCGAAAGCCAGTATACGACTTCCTATTAGTGATTAATAGTAACCTAGGCCTTATCTCGCACCGTTACTGAAATACAGCGAGTTATTGGCCAAAAATCGCAAAATTTTGCCCATCCCCCTCTCATTTAGGGCCCTCGTTCAGGGTGATCCCCTTCGAAATTATGGAAAAGGTTTATGCTTCCTGAAACTAGAGTCTTCCAGGCAGCCGGTGGTGAAGATTTGGTCATTCTAGCTTGCACCGTTTTTGACTGATGCACCCATGTGACAGACGGACAGACAGATAGACAGACGGACGGACGGACAGACAGAATTGCGATGGCTAAGACGCGCTATAACAGTACCTGCTTTCGCGCGTAAAAATCAGGCCCGTCGAGAGCCACAGCAGGGCCCGGGGAAACAAGAAAATCTGTTAAACAAATAATGTTTTGAATAAATGAGTACGATTAAAGCATATACACGATGGTGATTTGCAATTTATGCGGCATTATATTGACGTACTTAAAAAGAGGTGTCGCTTTTGGATGTACCCTGTACCCTGGCTACGGAGACGGTTGCTATAGTATTTTGACGGGCGACAGCAGCAGCCAGCGGTGTTTACAAGACACAGAAACGGCGCGTTTCGCTTGATCCGATTTACGGCTGACGTTGGTTGTACAACTGCCACGCACGTACACCGTAGCAACTAAAAGCGCGTACAGATCGACGTAACTGAACTGAACTGAACTGACACGGTTTAGTTTTTGATGAAGTGAGCAATGGGCAAGAAAGGCGAGCCCACTGGTCACTGGTTGACGCGTAAGTGCGCGTAGTCACGTAGGCCAACGACGTCGTTAAACGGTGCCCATTGGTCAGTTCGTCAGAAACTAATGGAATGTTTACACGATCCAGCAAACGTCCAGCAAATTTCCAGCAAATGTATTTAAAATGCACGTGCTAATGCTGGACGTTTGCTGGATCGTTTCAACACCCTATTAACCATGTCAATTCACTTCAGTTCTGTTACATCGCTCTGTACGCGCCTCAATTATTTGCGTCTTGTTGCTGTGAGCTAGGAATTTTTGTCGTAGATTAACCCAGCTAATTTATACGTCTGCAGCGATAACGGTGCATTACTGGGCCTACCTGCTACTGTATAGCTCGTTTATTTCTTAACGCATCCAGGCAATGGAATCAGCAAGGCTTATAAACAGCGTACTACAGCTTACCTTAACTTCACCGTTGACATTCAAAGTCAGATTATGTTTTTTCATCAATACAACGAAAGATACACCACAAATATACACTGTGTCTCAAAAAAACCGGACCCCTGATACCTTTTGCAATAACTCCAACAGTCCTGGTTCAATAGCAATAGATTTTGACAAAAATAATCGTTAGAAAATCAGCACTTAATAGCATGTGTTACTTTGCGAGAAATTTTAAG
>Ga0056128_1007178_pt1 | contig 14060 bp, 13 predicted proteins | sample WorMetLIZISLAND2_FD_71113 | JGI IMG/M metagenome (GOLD analysis project Ga0056128, IMG submission 71113) | Marine gutless worms symbiont microbial communities from Max Planck institute for Marine Microbiology, Germany - Olavius geniculatus... ... | reverse complement strand
TTTGTTCAACGCGGAATTAACCGTATTTGATAACGCCGTTTACCGCTTGTCGATATCTCTATCCAGTTTAGAGATATTTGCGGTCAAACTCGAAAGTTGTCGTAAAACGTACTAAATTTTCGACGTTTTTTGCCCTCCCAAATTTTAAGGGGGCGGTGCCCCCAAAAGTTGTATTTGCGTTAACACCCCCACTTAGAGGCACGTCAAGTGCCAAAGTTTCGTCGGGCTACACCCCCTAACTTCGAAGTTATAGTGGCTCATTTATTCCATTTTAAGCCAATTTTTGACCCCCCCCTTTGAAAAAAGTTGTAAGGGGGGCCGCCGTCCCCGGTGGGGGGGGGGCGCTAGTAAGACTTGGTCATTCTCTAGCGCCTGTAAAAATTTGGGGGTGCAGCACCCTCTAGGGGCCGAAATATGGTCTTCCGAAAAATGCACTTTGGGTGGGTACGATTCAACATCTAAATCTCCAAGGTCAGTGGAACAAACTTCACCGGACTTGTTTTGCCTAACGCAGGAGGAATCGCCATACACGGAATGACTATCCCAATTTGAATATCTTCATCCGTTTCGAAGATATTCGCCGCCGAACTTCGAAGTCGTCCGAAATCGGGCCAAATTTTGCATGTTTTTCGCTCACGAAATTTTTTTGGGGTGCGCCCCCCAAAATTTTGGACGGCATTATAAAATTCGGCCTAGTACTGACCATCGTGCAAAATTTCGCGCCGGTCGGCCCACGCATCTCGGAGATCTCGCGAGGAAAGCAAGAAAAAAACATCATGCGTAAAACAGAAAACTATCGTTTTCGGGCGGACTAAAAAGCTGAGCTACCGCTTAGCGAACAAGGCGATGACGGTAAAGGTAACAAAAAATACTTAGATTGTAACCAATCTAATGCATACTCCGCGCACACTGAACGCCGATACTACTACTACTACTACTACTACAGTATTACTACTGGTGCAACTGCAACTAAGATCCGAGACATATCTTTTACAGAAACCGAGTTATAGCCCATTTTGTCCCAGATTTCGTTGCCACAGCAACGGGGATCGGTTGGCAAAAAATTTGCTTTGCAGCGTTCGACGGCCCATTCCCGAAAGCCCCCTATAGATGCCAAGATCTTGAAGATATCTCACAGAAGCCGAGTTATAGCCCATTTTGTCTCAAATTCGTTACCATGGCAACGAGGGTCAGTCGGGCGTAAATATAAATGGCACTCAGGCACTGTTAAATTGGCCGACCCCGACTACGCCATCCTAACTAACACTGACACATTTAAGCGGAGACTGAAAACTCACTTTTTCTGCAAATTTTATGACTTGGAGAATGATTTTATGTAGGCTTAGTCATTTTATTGTATTTTATTCAACTGTATTTTATTGTTATAGACTGTTCAGCTCCGCTGCAAGTTGACACATTATCATTATTATCATTATTAGAACCAAACCGCAAGTGGATTGGATGATCGGTTGCTGAGATATGGCCATTTGAATTTCTTCCAGGAAGGCTCTTCCAGGAACGATAGTTGGTCGGTCGGTGGATCGTCAATACTATACTCTGATCTCATATACTCCTCTTCGCTACGTTAGGAACGTTGGGAAAGTAAGGAAAGGTGGTGTGAAGCTTTTGATAAAAAAATCTATCACAGAGCTACGGAGCGTCACCTGCCATATGGGATCACACAGTGTTAGCTGCCACCTGACACAGGTGAACGTACGCGCCTCACCTTAACCCCCGCCAGACGGGCCGGTATACTGGATTTGCATAGGCTAAAGAATGTAAGGCTGAGTTGACCTTGGTGTTGGTTATATACGTGGATGATTTACCTGTTCGCAGACAGTCACCCATCCAAGTAGTGACCGCCTAATAGTGACCCGTCCGGGAGTCGAACCCAAGACCTCTCGCTCGTAAATCCAATATCCTGCCGTTACACCACCATGACGGCGATAATGACAGGCCTATAAGCAGGAGACGAACTAATTACCGTCAAGTAGTAGGGCAGTGATAGGCCTACAGCTCTGCGCCAGGCACGACAGAAGCACGTCAATAAAGCTGCAGCTGCTGTAGCTGTCTAATGACGGTGCACAATGCAGAGTTGACGTTGTTGAGTCATCATAATAAACAACTAGTCTACAGGTAAGCCTATCGATCACTCTTCGGGTTCAACTGTCTCTGGCATGCACGCGTTAACAGCTCCAGCGTCAACGACTAAAGTATCAAACCACGCAAACAACGCAACTGCTAAATCAAATACACAGTCATGTATTTAGGCCTAGCAGTAATTAATGACTTTAAATTTTCTCGCAGCACGCGGGACAGCGGCCCTGCAAAGCTGAAATAATTCAGACAAACAGGCACAAGTGTTACTGCTAAAGCAAGTAAAACAAGAAGTTAACACGAAACTACAATTATGATACAAGTAATCTGAGCAAAGCTCACGTGACGCGCGACAGTATCGGTGCTACTACCTAAGAAATCAGTGCACAACGTGCAATGAAATTACCCACATTTTGACGCCTCCGTACGGAGGACTCCTCAAATCTAAAAGGTCAAAACTCAGACGGTTACATGCAGCAAATTTCATGTGCAGACTGTCCTGGTATGCCTGCAGTAATTTGAGCGCAGCCTGAAAGTTAAAGTGTCTGACTCTCTAACCATGCACTAGACCACTTACACCTAGCTAGACAACGTCAAGTCGTATACAGCAAACTGTAGAAAAACTTTGACATATCAAAATGTTGCGAATTTTGTTGTATAAAATTAAGAAACGTCGATTTTTGCGAACTTGCATTGAATAGCTTGTTGTAAAAAATGCTGCACTGACGGATCCAGTATTTTAGAATCGCGGCGGAGAGTTGGAGTGGTTTGGGGGGGGCCGTGCTTCCTCCCCATAATTTTTTTTCTAGTTCTACGCGGACAAAAGCACTTTTTAGGCAAAGTGTTCGCCTGCTTATAAAAATGCATCCAGTCAATAAGAGGAGGGGGCAACCGCCCGTGGCAACCTCTTGAATCCGCCACTGGGATGCTGTACGATAAATCCATAAATCCGCAACAATCCGAAGTTCAGTACAGTGTAGTTTAGGCATACGCAGTAGCCTAGCAGTGCTCGATAGACGTCGACGTACGGCGCGTGACTAAAATCAAACGGGCGCCATGAGGGAGGGGGCGCAGTGACAGAATGAGTCATCAGCGCCAGGTGCGTGAGTCGTTGACAGTTCGTTCTCACGCTGCAAGCTGGTGACGGTCGCCTGAGAGACAGACAGAGATTTCTAGCTGATTGATCAAGTCACGAGAACAGATGAGAACGTGACCCGGCAGTGTCACGATATCTAGAGACGCCTGGACAGAGGAGGGGTTGTAGTTGATTACTTGCTATTCCGATTTCTGATGTCATCTATAGCAACCTTGGCCCTATCTGTCACCATTTCTGAGGTAGGGCATACAGTGACTAATAGGTTGCAACCATGCACTGAAAATTGCGATCAAACCGCTGCAGATGGAGACATGGTTACAATTGACAGCTTATAAAATGTTAATGCCAGCGCCCTATCCGATGGTAGTAGCATCGCCGATTCCCTACGACTTACCGTTTATCCACAATACCACACGATTAGCATATACCACAGTGCGTAATGACCCCCCGCCAAGATCATCCAAAATCAATGATTTTCGTGTCATGTGAAAGGGCTTATGCGACTTCCTACTGGTGATTAATAGCAACCTTGGACCATTTAATCTGTCACCGTGTCTTGAGATGCGGCCAGTTTTTGGTTGAGTAACGCACATTTTGTCCATACCCTCTCCAATTTTTTCCATCCCAAATTTGAAAATGTTCCCCTTGCACTGAATCGCTGAAATTTTGCATGCCTGGGTTTATGACAAAGCTAATTATTCGTGTAAGAAGTTTTCCGGTAAGACCTACCGTTTAGCCACAATACATGCGCGGCAGACAACAGACAGACAGACAAACAAACGATCCCAATAAAAAAATAACAGACACGGTCGGGGCTCGCAGTGGGAAAAATAAGTGCCGGTGTCGCAGCTTTGCCTTCCTTCCCTTCGTCCCCTCAAGCTATCGCTATTATGGATTTATGGTCACAAAATGGCCTGCAAAGCATACCGGTATGACTTTTCTCAGAAAAGAAGTGCCGGTATGCTTTCTAGGCGGCAAAGAAAGTGTCGGTATGATGCCACACTGGTCCATACCGTCCCACTTCGAGTCCTAGACACGGTCGATCTTCTGCTAAAATTTAAAAAAAAAACATATATTCTCACTAAAACGCAAATTATCAACTTTAACACAATTAAAGACAATCGACAGAATCGGCAACAAACTCACGTTTACATTAATAGACCTACCCGCCACACACGGCAGATCTCACTTTCGACCTCACTAGCACTCGCCGCGAATCTCTCGAACAGCTGTTCTGTCACGACTCACGAGTCACGATCAAATGAGTAGCCCAGGGATGAGGTCCAGTCAGCTGATCGACGAGACGATGGCAATTCCAACAGATAGCCTGTATGTGTGCATTCACGTCCATTGTTATATTTTAGATTACTCTCAGTCAAAAGTTTCTTACAGAACGCATTCCATTAACAGAAAACAATGGTACGTTCTCAAGAAGTCATTACACTTACATGTGCTTATGTTTATACATGACATCATTATCTATATTTAGATTAGTGGCAGCCAATGAAAAAGCGTCGTGCTGCTGAGCACAAATAGCAAGTAAGTAAAGTGCTAAAATCGTCAACTAATTATTGATGATGTTATCTATGGTTGTATTAACTCTGTGTCATTGTTTGTTTGTTAAAATAAACTATTTAGAAAGGGTCTTAAATATACAGAACTTGGAAAATAATGTCGTATGGTATTTAGTCATTAATTGCTTGCTCTAGAATTGTGCGATGTTGCAAGCCGCGGTTGTTTTTGTCCAGACTTCGGGACTGCAAATCGTAGGCCCGCAAATTATGCAGAATTTTGCGTAGTGCGATGGAATATATGCAGACGGGCCTATAAATGCGAGATATGCATTTTTGTGTATTTGAAAGAAATGTAATACCAATATTTGAGCGTAACGTAAATATTTTTGTTGAAGGATTAGTTCATAGTAATAGGTAAGGGGGCGGAGCCAAAGGCGGGACTACTGTTCACAACGTAAACATTGACCCAGTGAATGAGGTAGATTCGGTCTTCTGTATGCTTTTTACTTGCCAGAAGCCGAATAGAAATGTTGACAGTCGCTAAGAAGAAAAGAAACTTGAAGTTTTATTTCAAATTGATCTCTTTTAGAGTTCAAGAGCAGTGCTATTTTGCATGTAATGAATACCAAAGTAAGTTTCATAGTCGTAGTTGTTTTGTTTGGTTTCATGGTGTGTGCATTTTCAAGGGGACTTAGTAATTACTGAAGTTGTTATTTTGTTGTAATATTTATTTGCATGCAGATGTTGCCATATTATGCAGCAGTTGTAGATTATTACATTATTTTTTTATCGTCATCAACATCATCAACGAATATTCGGAAGGAGTCAAAATACTTGTAATCTTTCTCTCATTTATTAACACTAAGCATGTGAATGGTGCAGTGTAGTGTTGTGCGATGCCTAAAATTGGAGCCATGATAATGATACCATCTCAGGTATCGAGTATCACGATACTGGAAGAGCATATAAAACATTAGTCAACTCCCGGCTATCTGGTGACACGTTTTCAGGTCTCACATTTTCAGTCACCCATTCACTGCACTCAACTACTGTTCAAGAGTTATAAGCTACGGTGCCATTGTTTAAGTTCCATTGCTCTAGTCATGCAAGAATGAGGTCAACTCGAAACTAGAGATGCACCATTTTAACAGAACACTCATGTGCTAACACTACTATGATGACTTGCTGTACTGTGACTCAATTTTCTCATTGCAATGTGCCACATTTTGCAACATTAGAAAGATTTCAGCTGCACGGTAATTACAGGTATCGTCATCTCGCAATACTTCGCGGTATCGTGGCACCGCGATACACTGAGACCTCTTCGATACTGGTAGCGAAACATTGATACTCGCAATACTTATCAAATGTATTGCGCAGCGCTAATGCAGTGATGGTTAACAATTACCAATGAGTTGTAATATGATGCAGGTTTGTCAAAAGTTGATTCATTGGTGGCTGGAATACCTGTACATTGTTGATAAAGATGTCGAAAGGTTTGCGTGGCATTGAAGCTGAGTTGGGAGCAGATGAACTTGACATGTGCAGTGCCACAATTGCCTTTGCAGAAAAAGAGGTAAATAATATCAGTGAATATTTGTGTTTGTTATGTACTTTACTTTGTTTGCATTATTGTTATATACCACTTATTGAACATAGTTAGTGCATTATGTGCATAATTATGCGTCTTTATAGTTTTATAGTTCAAACACAAGTTAATACTCTGCAGATTATGCAGTTACATAATTATATCAAATTCTCTATTGAAAAATTATTGCTGGTTGCCGAATGTTAGGCACATGATGCAAGTGTAAGTGAGTCTATGGAATATATAAATGCTGCGGCGATTGCTGACTTGGAGGGACTTCTGACTAATGAAACTGAAGATTACACATACGAAAATACAAATGCTGCTGCATGTCAGGTATGATAGCTTCTGTTTTTATGGGTGTTATTGTTATGTATTATGATGTGCTGATTGTATTGTCTAAGCTATCATGAGATGAGGTACTCGCTAAGCTAGAAGAGGATCATGGTGTGAATGTCAATGTGTGTAGAAACAAAGAAAGAAAGAGGAATTATGATAATATATGTGTTGTATTAACTTCATATGCAGCCCCGACGGCAAACATAGCATTATAATAACTATACGATGCTAATAACGACTAATAACTCATTGCCCAAACGGTGACCACACATCTTAGACTACATCTTGCTTCTTTTCACAGTGACTGTTCAACTTTAACTGCCGTCACAGCAGTTTAGCATTTCTGTTAAAAGAGTAGCTATAGGCAGCTTCACTGTGATTGGCTATAGGCAGTGGTCGTCGTGCATTGAGTAGCACGCCGACCACGCCGCTGACAGGTAGGTGAGTTTCTATGCAGTTGTGTTTTGTGTTTCAACAACACTAATGTGTCTAATGTCCATTGATTGTGAGTGACTGACATTAATTGTCTGCTGTGCAGTTTTGTTTTCTCATCTCGGTCACTGTTCAGTGCGATATAAAATGTCAACCAGTCAGCTGCTTAACATTTAAATATGCTGAATGAGCTCAAAGATATTTAGGTCCCATTTTTCCGTGCACATTTGATAGTCGATCAAACTGATTTCTGATCAACTTTGGGACTTGATCGGAGATCATCTCGATGATCGTTTTTCCATCGCCAATTAGCGACTAATCATCCATCAAATGTCCCATCAAGTTGATGGCCGAATATTGGCCGATCAAGTCAGATGATTGACAATTAAACGTGGCGATTTGCAGTTCGTTGCTTATTCGCACCAGAAACATCGCTTCACTTCGCCGGTCAGAATGGCAATTTATGCATTGAAATAAAGTTCCAGGCATGGTGATCAATCATTACCGATTAATTTATACTGTGCGTAGTGTTTTGTGAAGAAATAAAATGGATAGACGCACCCGTATTGATTTGCGATAGAACGTATTTTTGACAGCAGACAATATGGATGATATGGTTGATATCATTGCTATGACGACGTTTCCTCACTACGGCGTTCACTCGCGGCGCATGCTAGGTAATTTAGCACAACACCGCAAATGGAGGTCAGCTGTCAGCCAATCAGATTGGCATGAAGTAGGCTCACTTGACGGCTGATCAGCTAATTGCCGATCACGTAATTGAAGATCGAAAATGCCTGGAAAACGAAACACAGTTGATCAACGATCAATTCAGAACATCAAGTTGATCGGAGATCAGTTAATCGGAGATCAAATTTCATTTGATTGGCAATGGAAAAACCGGACCTTAGGCATGATAAAATTTAGAAGTCTGCCTGTAGCCCTGGTGTCATTTATTTAGTTTGTAGCATGTTACATGCAGCTGTGGCAAGAAATTTTCATTTTGAGATCTGCTTGATCTTGGATTAACTTCAGCAAAGTAGTCAGATAAACAGAAACTGATTACATTATGTGAAAACTAAAAACATGTTTTGGTTTGATTTATCATGATTTGTAAACTTCCGTTTTTTCCAGGATTACAGTGCAGCACGTGGACTCGTAGAACCAGTATCAAGTCAGACATCTGCCGATAACTTTATTACGATGGAAGTAAACAACACGGGTATATCTTTGCCAAAGAAGACAGTTGCACTGCCATCTGAAGCTACTGTCATGGTTAATGGGGAGAAATGTGTGCTGAGGGTCAACCACAGCACCGGTCAGCTAATGGCCTGTCCTGTAGCTACTGGTGTGTAACTTGCACTTAGCTTTATGCTGGTTTCAAATGTCATGGATGCATGACTGACTGACTAACAGATCGGTTTGTTTAAAATGCAGTATACATGCAACAATACAGAACAATACAGAAATACAAAGACAAAGCAGAAATATAAACATGAACTAGTTGTTAAATGTACTGTTTAAACAGATGTCTAGTTGTATTAGAGAGTAGAGACTTTAGCAGTTAAAATGGCATTATGATAATACAAGAGTGTGTCCATGTTCATGTCGTGTATGGTTATATGGAAATCGTCAGCAAGAATTTTTACGTGCAAGAGCTAGCATAGTTATAGCATGTATTAACTATGGTAATTCTGTCCATCCGTCTGTCCATCTCTCCGTCACGACCCAGTATCGATTCAAATTTAGGTGAGATAGAGAGTTCTGGTTTACACCCTGTGATAGCCTAGAGCCTCTTGTATTTTGTGGCAAAATTTCATAACTGGGTTTGGAGGCCCTTTGAATGAGGGGCAGAAAGAGGGTCACTCCCCTGAAAGAACGTTATTTTGCCGCTATTGGCTGCTCTAGTGTATAAACGGTTGCAGATATGCACAGCCATGCTGCTTGTCATAACAAGCACTGGCAACGAGCTTCTTAGGAATGTCAACATCCATAACCTTGAATGACCTTGAACCCCCTAAATCGGGGGTTTTAGTGTTTTTTTAATGATTTTTGGCTGCTGAAGATTGACTTGTGACGAGATGGATGGAGATAGACCAAGAATATCTGCGAACAGGCTCTCACAGGTTTAATGAGCATTAGCTCAGATTTCTTGTTTTGTAATCATGATGAAACAGTAGCAGTAGCTGCACTAGTAGTAATAGTAGCAGCATTAGCATTTAGCATTTGAGTATTGCCCTAACATGAACCAAAACACAGTTGGCGAAAATTAAGTTGCGTGACATATTGCATTTTCTGATATTTAATTTTTAGCGCACTTTACCTGGTTTATAGTGGAAAATGTGACCCGGTTGATAGTTACTAACTTTTAGTTTTTTTTCGAGCCTGATGTGTGAAGCTTTATAGATATTTAGCTGCTACTAATTTTATAGCCATTATCACAAGACGATTTTTATGCTGCTAATTTTCTTCTGGGTAGAAATGAAATATGCTTTTCTTTGACTAAACTAAGCATTTATGTAGCTTATGAAATGACACTTACGTTTTTTGCTGTAGATTCGGAATCCAGACTGATGATTTCTGTACCAAGTGGTAGATTACTGGGACGTCCACGTACAAACCTGTTGATAAGAACCAAAAGTATATCGTCTTCGGAGCCGAGCAATGTCGGAATCGCTGCATCGGAAGAGATGGCAAGGAGCATCGAACAGAGTGACTGTAGCCTTGATATTTCTTGTTGTACTGTTGTCACCCCACAGTCTGCATCTAGTCTGTGTGAGCCAAACCAGGAAAACAGTCCAGTATTGGATGGTATCATTGGTCTGACGAGCGTTGCAAAAGCCGGGGTTGATGACGGTGCTAACATCGAGACGTTGAGTGATGCTAGTACGATGAGTGCTGAAAACAGCGCCAGCAGTACTGCCAGTGCACCGAGCTCTTTGGAGCTGGAATGTCAGGAAGGCAGTTCAACACAGCAGTGTGGTTTGGTGGTGGACCAACCACACAGGCGCGGTGGCCAACTGAAGAGAAAAGTGAGTGTTCGGAAAAACGTTGGCGGCGGAACGGAATGTGAATTATTGTGCAGTGATGCTGCATGTCAATCTGAGGAGCCTGTGTCCAGCACCGATACGCCAAACAAGGATCAGGTCATCGTTGCAGCATCTAACCGTGTCCAGAATTACCTTGCCAGTCTTGGTTTACCAGGTTCTATTACTTCACCGTTATTACCGTTATTATTTTTTATCTATTCGAAATTCCAATGGTGTCTTAAAATTTGCTATGTAGCAAGCAGAATTGAATGATTATCAGTCGGGACAATCATCTGAAACAGAGCTAATTGATTTTAACGTGGTGTAAAAGTAAAGTAACTGCAGGGACACATAGCAAAAACAGAATGAAACAGAAAACTTTTATATGGCTACATTTGTTAATAGACTTCAAAGCAGTTAAAGTTCATTGATGTAGTGTTTTTTTTATATCATAGTGTGCTGCATTATCATAGCCTGGAGTATTTGCTAGCAAAATCTACAAGCTCATTAACATGCACTGATGTTTTGTGGATTGCATTCTGCATTTGCAGGATAATAATTTTTTTTCTATAAAATCTGTACTGTTATATGTTTTCATTGTTCTGCATAGAGTATTTCTCTAATATCGTTGTCATAGAATTTGCCTGCTGAACAGTTTATTCAGCTGATTCCATATTTTGATAAGAATTGGTTACCAGAATTGTTTATCTGATGTTATCATTTATCAGTTTGTTTTAACAGTTATACTCTTTTGACCTGTATTTCTGTTTGTTATCTTGATATACGTTGTACAATACACAGGGCTGCTGTTGATTAAATGTTTTTTTAATCAATTAATGTTCAAAAATTAATCAGTTAATTTGAATATTTTTTGTAGTCAAGAAAGACTGCGAAAACTACAGAATTCAACTCCCAGTTGTTGTTATCTTTTGCAAAATCGGAATAGCGATAATGACACAGTAGCCAAAGTGCTGAAAGTGCATACTCCAAAACTACCACCATACGAGTAAAAATCTTGGTGACATATTCTATGCGTAATAAAATTAGATTACAAACGTTGATCATTGGTCATTTTAGGCTGTTAACAAGTCCAAAATAGCAATCAAAATTTAATTACCGGTAGTTAAAGGAATTTTAAGTGACTACTTTTTTAAACAATTAATCAATTAATTTATTGTTAATTTCTGCAGTCTTAATTGTACAGCTGGTTGTCTGTATGTGAAACAGTGAAGCGTGGTCGTGGTCGACCAAGAAGGAAGCCTCTTCCTCCTGAGGAACTGTCGTCTGTGGTGATGCTGGATGCTGCAGGCTGCGTTGTGCCTCTCTCAGTATATTTCACATTTGTCATTTCAGGGACGTCTATGTCCACTGAGGACTATGCTTAAGGCATATAACTTTTCTCAAGGGGGGGCAGCTTCTAGGGCTTCAAGGGGAAGTAGTCATCGTTCCACCAGTACTTGACCAGAAGTTTTTTGCGAGAGTGAAAATGCACCAAATTTATTTTCGGCAGCGGCTTCGCCCCAGACCTCGCTGGGGATCTTACGCTCCCTCGATTCTGTAACAGACTGGTCGGTGGGAAACCCACTTACCACTTCATTCGACGCGCAGTCTCTTCCCTCCTTAGAAGATTTTCTGCTGGCCCTATGAGTAAGGATGCTGTCATACATCATTAGAAGCAATGCAGCACTTGACTAAGCTTGACGTGGGAGAGGTTCAGGTCGACGTTGAAGGGGAGGGGTAACATTGAAGATGGTGGGTGGGGGCTTGCATAGTGTGTCCAAGGGGAGATAGACGCCCCTGGGTCATTTCTGCTACTGTTGATAACACTGCTTTGGCAATGCATTCACAGATCCCGAAACTACACTGTGTCTCAAAAAAATGTTTCACTTTGTGATTGTCTATATCTTCACCAAAAATCAACTGATTTTCAAAATTATTTCACTGGTGCATTCTGTGGACAATTGGCAATAAACTGATTATTGAATATCCCACCAAACATTAACTGTGTCACTACATTACCGTGTGAAATACAAATGCATGTGAAATACAAATGCAAGAAAAACAAGCTATCATAGATGGCAAGCGTGTTGGTAAACCAAATATACTTCTAGTCAAAAATGCAGAGAATGATCTGTACGATGCTAAACTTTGTTAGATCCGTTTCTTTGGATATCTGGCGTATTGAATGATATGTTTGTTTTCTGGCCTTTGTGATTTAGCAAGTTTACCATTTCATCCACAGTGATCGCATTCTTTTCAGTATTATGTGTATGCTTCAGTCTGCTGGTTTCATGCCTTTGGTCGGTGCTGCATGTTTCCAAAATCAGTGCTAATAACATTCCCAAGCTTTCCCTGTTGCAGTTTATCTTCAAAAATTCTGCCAGTATTTTTGAAAACTGATTTTTTGAACCAGTACGTGTTCTTAATCAGAGCTTTGTCTCCAATGCTAAATGGCACATTACATTACTGGTATATCTTCAGTGCATTAAAAATTATTATTTACGACAATATCATCTGCTTTTGTTTACAAACATCAGAAATGTATATAAAACTAAACATAATTTAATTTTTGTATAAAAATTTGTGAAATTATTTCAGAATATGACTTTTTTGCATATGTATTATAGTGATTTTGGTGATTTTTGAAAATTTATGTTTCACATGGTAGTGTAGTGACACAGTTAAAATATGGTGGGATATTTAACAACTACTTTGTTGCTAATTGTCCACAGTATCTGACAGCGAAAGAATTTTGAAAATTGGTTAATATTTGGCAAAGATATGAAAAATGACAAAGTGGGACATTTTTTAGGGACACAGTGTAGAGTACTCTAGGCAGCCGATGGTGAAAATTTGGTTATCTTAGTTTGCATCATTTTTGACTGATCCACCCATGTGACGGACAGGCCGACAGACAGATGGACGGACAGAATTGTGATGGCTAAGACACACTATACCTGCTGTCGCACTTAAAAATCAAGGGAACGTTTGTATCAGGTCTACAAAATGGTCATCAAAAGATGGTTAAATGTGTCTGCATATATATGCATAGGCCTATGTGTGTCTGCAATAACAGAAAACTGGTTTTTAGTTAGAGAAATACATTATGGCATTCGGTTACATATTTAAAAATGAAAACAAATTTACGTTGCATGTGTCTTTCATTATTGTGAATTGTGAATTTGTGATGTTCATGATTTTGCATCGTGACACCTTGATGTGAATGAAAATGGCTGTAGTTTACAATAAATAAAACTAGAAATTTGGGGCAAAGCCCAACGTGAGTCCACCCGGCGCCCTATGTCCGACTGGGGGAAATTAGGGGGGGGTAAAATTTCCCCGGCATCAAAGTCACGTGGCCCGAACTCAAATGCATTGGTATACGCCGAACGCGCATTGTCGACTTAGGGTAGGTCAACATGAGCGCCTATAACTTTGTTCGTAGTGGACCAAATTTCACAAAAATTTTTTTGTTCAATGCACAAAAGATCGTGCTCGTCAACGCCGTTTAGATTTTGTCGCTATCTTCATTGCTTCCAGAGATATTTGCGCTCAAACTCGAAAGTTGTCTTAAAGCGCACCAATTTTTGCACGTTTTTTCTCCTCCCAAATTTTAAGGGGGGCGGTGCCCCCAAAAGTTGTACTTGCGTTAATACCCCCACCTAGAGACACGTCAAGTGCCAAAGTTTCGTCGGGCTACACCCCCTAACTCCGAAGTTATAAGCGCTCCTTTATTGCATTTTAAGCCAATTTTTGACCCCTCTTTGAAAAAAGTTGTAAGGGTAAGGAGGGCTCCTGTCCCCGGTGGGGGCTGCGCTAGTAAGACTTGGTCATTCTCTAGCGCCTGTAAAAATTTGGGGGTGCAGCACCCCCTAGGGGCCGAAATATGGCCTTCCGAAAAATTTGATTTTGGTGGGTAAACATTAGCCGCATAATCTCTGATGTTAGTGGACTGAAGTTCACAC
>Ga0056128_1007175_pt1 | contig 14063 bp, 5 predicted proteins | sample WorMetLIZISLAND2_FD_71113 | JGI IMG/M metagenome (GOLD analysis project Ga0056128, IMG submission 71113) | Marine gutless worms symbiont microbial communities from Max Planck institute for Marine Microbiology, Germany - Olavius geniculatus... ... | reverse complement strand
TTTCGGGGATGGGCCATCGAATGCTGCCAACTGCATTTTTCCCCGACCGACCCCCGTTGCCATGGCAACGAAATTTGGGACAAAATTGGCTATAACTCGGCTTGCGTAAGAGATTTTTGCGAGATTTTTGCGCCTATAGGGGGTTTTCAGGGATGGGCCATCGAATGCTGCCAATTGCATTTTCCCCCGACTGACCCCCGTTGCCACGGCAACGAAATTTGGGACAAAATGGGCTATAACTCGGCTTGCGTAAGAGATTTTTGCGAGATTTTTTGCGCCTGTAAAGGGGTTTTCGGGGATGGGCCATCGAATGCTGCCAATTTCATTTTTCCCCGACCGACATTTGAAATTAAACTGTTTGATTTTTCTACCAGTCTAAACGGTCACTGATTATATTTTTACGGACATATACTGTAAACTATCGAAATGCATTGGACAGACTCCGTGTTCGTATGAACATTATCTTGTTATTAATGCAACGCTGTTTTAGTAGATAAGCACGTAGCCTGTCTATGTATGTGAATGGCGGAGACACCGAGGAAGCTGACGGAAATCAGAAAATAGAAGAAGACTAAATGAATGAACAGATCGATGTATATATCGAGTGATTTAAGTCAAACGTTGACAAGAGGGTCAGTTGAGTTTTAGTGTATGGTCTGTGCGTCACTGACTGATGGCAGCTGCATGACAGACTGAACATTGTCACGTATAGCGCGACAAGTTCCGCTTTGAACCACGACGTGACGAGTAATAAGCCTATAATAGTACACTCATACGCCGGCCAACAGAACACTATGTAGCCTACATGTTCCGGCCCTGATTGCAGGCCTCGTATTATTTATGAACCGGACACTTCGCTAACCTTTAGCCTTTATGCCCATTGAGCTAAGTCTGTTTGTTTTATGTGATTTATTTTTTCACATAATATTGATATGTTAGCAGAAATAATATCACTGATCACACATTTTGATACTTATAGAAACAGGATATTTGTATAGGCCTGCATAAGTTGATTCGCATCTAGACCGTTTGCTAAACAATGAGTGAAGTGCTCAATAACTGTCGTCAATAAAAAGTTTCATAAGTAAACTTATTAATAGCAAACTTATTAAGCTTACTATTGCTACTGGTTATAATGACTCCAATCTCACTCGATAGACAGTAATTTATTTGACGCTTTAAGTTAGGCCTATCTTTTTTACAGTCAATAAAGATTTATTCTGTGGCTTGTTCATTCCTCCAATTCTAGCCTGTAGGCTATTTTACCGGCAATGAACGAAAACGAACAACTCAATCGCACTCGCTAGGCGGCTGCACCAATGTCGCTCGGCGTAATTGCATTGCGCGCAGTGACCAGAATTAGCGTTAATATTAGGCCTATGGTGTAGGGTTTAGGGTTAGAGTTAGGGTTAAGGTTAGGATTAGGGTTAGCGTATTTCAGAGATCTATGCGACATTAATGCACACCAAAACTAAGTGTATGATGTTGGTGATAAATAAAATTTTGACGACCCGTGATACTTGCATGCTAGGATTGAGGTCGTTTGTGGCCCGGCTGCAGTCGTGTCGGCGGCGGGTGCTCGTCGTACCGTCGTAGAGACACGGCTTAAGCAAGTATTTCCGAGCACCGTTGAGTGCTCGTACGTGCCGGCTATGGCCGTCCAAGTCGGCGGCCGGATAAATAACCGACCCGGGTAGCTAGGACCAAATATTTATCCGATTGCCCGGCTGCCGGATAAATATCCTGTGCCTAAACAAAATGCTGGAAAATACTGTAACAAAACTCACGGGTTGTGCGGCTTGAATCTTTCGCTGTAAATATTTCACACTTGGCGGGAAAATCTGCTACAATTATTGAGATATAATTTTCCCCCATAAATTCTATTATTGGCGCCTGTACACACTAAAGTTATCTGAGTTTTAAACTTTTATTCCGTGAATTTAGTTTGATTCGTAAAATTAAATTTTGTTGAACAATTTAACTATGTCTTATGGCATATAATGTGAAAAGATTGTAACTTAGAGCTAAAGGGAACAATGAGGTACTGTGATTGCAGTTAGTCACTGATGAGGTGTGAAAAAAATTGGCGTCGATATATTTGTCATCGTTTTGTTTGTTCACAAAATCACGACGTGTGAATACTGACTGACTCAACGCTGGGCTATAGGCAAAGTACCTGCACATAATGACTTAAGTGAGTGGTGTTTGGCCTGCTGCGATTGGCTGTCCACAGGTTTGACAACCCCCACGACGAACCCCCTAGTATAAAAACCACAGCAACCAGTGGCGTCATTTCAGTAAATTATTATGAGGTCTCACTCATTTTTGCAGGGTCTCAGTCTACGTAACGTATTGTTCTTGCAACAATAACATTGTTTCAAAGGTACAATTTACAGGCAAAAAGTTAAAATTATAAATCCTTGGTAGTTTGTAGACTCCTCTACCCCCCAAATGACGCCCCTGCCTGCAACACCACAAGACAATAGAAAGAGATAGATGGTGGCGTGGTGGTCTTCGTCGGATCGGAAGTTTTGTTACCAGAGGGTTTTGTGGCGGCGGGAGTTTGTCATGCGGATGTTTTGTCTGTACCCGGGCGGCTGTGGACGCTCGTTGCCGACGGCAGCATCTAACGGTTGTACGTCGACGCTGTGACTCAAAGTTCAACCCTACGATCGTCACGCACGACTAACTTCAATCCGACTACACCCTCGCGGCGGCGCCACAGTCTGTGCTTTTCGCATGCAAATTTCTCATGCAAATGCTAAGACGTCAGTCGCCGTTCAGGGCGCTGACACATGTGCGATAGAATAAAAAACGAGCTAAAACAACTGTAAAACAACTTATTTTGTTTTATTGCAGTACGTGCGAACCCCTGCGTTTTTTTCAAAGCTGTTGTCAAATTCTGCTGTCAAATTCTGCTTATCCTCTTGTCGCACTCACTACAGTCTTACAGCCCGTCAATAATGCATTTAAGCTTGGCTTGACGGACATAATGCAATTTGCTATTATTTTTAGTTAACGATTTGAGTAGTGTTTATTTCAGAAATTTTCTTGAAACATATTTATGACCCTCGATAGGTTCTTTCTAAACTGTGCACAGTTACATAGTTGTTACAACTGCAAAAGTTGTTATTATTTAATATTAGAATGCAAGATAGCAACTTGCAGAAGTAATAACTTGTACGAGTATTATACGGCTTAAGGCAATGAATAAATATACGGCTATTTTTATTTCGTGTGTACCAGCAGTTGTAAGCGCCGTTGGTTTTTCTGTTCTTCGGAATTGAAACACTTTGTTTAGTTTTTCGTGCATTGTATTCACATTGAAACTGCTTGTATTCTGAGAAATAATTGATGACGATGATGTGTCACAGGCTTGTGGCGGTACGACGTACGCCGGTAGGTAAGTACGAGGGCTCTGTGAATAGTGATTGGCATAGGCCTACGCCCAGGCAACGACAGACGGACAATCTGCGGTCGCCTGGCACACGGCTTGTGTGACACTACGACACTCGCTCGCTGTGTCTGTGTAAATTACTGCTGCTCGCTGTGGTGCTGTCGTGCTGCTATCACGGCGTCCTCGAGAAGCATAAAGTCTGGACTCGCTTGGTTGTAACTCACGTGTCGCCCGTCTTGCTGGCTGAGCACAAGGAATACGGAAGTGCTGGCAACGGGGAGCGTCTGTCCCTGTGCATATAATACTCACCGTGTATGTGCAAGTTGTCTCGCTGACGACCAGCAGTCGCTGTATAGTCCTTGCACTGAATCTCTGATCGATCCAGATGAACGGAACCAAGTTCGGTGGCGGCGGCCGCGCAGGCCCGGCAGCAACCGCCGGCCAACAGTGGAAGGTTTGATTTTCTTTGATTTCTACGTTGTTGCATTTTTATTTAAAACTTTTTATATTTTATCATTTAACCAATGTGCGTGCTTAGCAATTTCTGTCAGTGTCAGTGGCATTTTAGTGACGGTGAACTGGGCGGATATTGTAGACCTGCATTTTTCATCATACAGTCTAGAGTGTAGTGCGAGTGTAACGAGCCATAATACTCTCTATAGATTGCGACGAAACGTGCTTATATCGTGACAGTGATCGACGATTGATGTTCTCTACGTGCAATTTACGTGCGATATACAGACACGAGACATGTTTCAATCGTTACGCTTGACTGGAGTGAGATTGCATCGGCGGCTAAAACACTGCAAACACTTGCGAGGACGATGTAAATGTAAGTTGATGAAATGACGTATTGTGTCGTTCGTGTAGGTAGGGCTGGTGAACCATGCGGGCAAGTATCTGACGGCGGAGACGTTCGGCTGCAAGATCAACGCGGCGAGCACGACGTTCCGCAAGAAGCAGATGTGGACGATTGAACAAGAGCCAGGCGAGGATGACACCGTCTATCTGCGCAGTCACATCAACCGTTACCTGGCCGGCGACGCAAAGGTCCACCACTGCGTCTTCTCCTGAGTTTCTGACAAACTTAGGTCTACGTCGAACGAACTATCGTAGTAGTACTATAGTAGCTATAGTAGATGGTGGCGTGGTCTAGTATAGTTAACACGTTGTGTCCGATCAACGTACGCCGAGCCCGGTTAAAAGGCTACTTGTGTTGACTACTGTCTGCGACAGAAAAATCATTTCGGTATGTAACCACTAACCAATCACTTAGGCCAACTTAGTTTTTTATCTCTTCGGGGTAGGTAAACCGAATACGTGTTTGCCTGACCGGGGTGAATTTACCCGTGTCTGGTGGCAGGTAACACTGTGATCTCATATCGCAGGTGACGCTCTGTAGCTCTGGGATGAGATTTCGTGATGAACTACATACACTTTTTAGTAGTAGTTGAATGGTAACGTAGCATTATGTCGACTGAGTGACTGGTGACGGTAAATTACATCTGGGATGGGATCTATGCATGTACGTCGACTCACTTGGACAATATGATAGAAACTTTAGTGCTATCATCATTATTATCGTCATTATCATAGCATGCTTCAACGTGGCCCAGAAGCATGGTTTGAACGTTATTTCTAGGTCCACTTGAGTACAGTGACAGTGTCAAATAAATGGGTTTGGGTACGACTGACTGAGCAGAAGTCTTGAGAGCCTGTTCGAACTGATTGAATTTAACGTATTTGTGGATTCAGGGCAACGCGACGTGTTCGAGTGAAGAACATGGTCAGGCGGAGAAGTTCGTGATCCAGTACCACCCGGACGGCTCGGGACGCTGGGCTATCCGTAACCGCGTCACTGGCTACTACTTCGGCGGCACGGAGGATATGATTCAGTGCTATGAGAAACAGCCCGGGCCGTCTGAATGGTGGTTCGTTCACCTTGCCATTCATCCGCAGGTAGGCCCTATACTAGCTGCAGTGGGCTAAAAGTTGTTTTAAGAAGAAAATTCATTGTTTAAGCAAGATTGTCACGTTTGCTCTGCGCCCTATGTGCGGTGCCTGCATCTGCAGATAAATGATAAAATCATAAAATGTTTCACTTTGGTTTTAGTGTTATTATTGTCACGGCTGATGTTTATCAAAGTCAAAGTCATAGTTGAAGTCGAGGCATATCAGAAAGTGACAACAAAGCCTTTCATACTAGCATAGTACACCAAGGCCTAACGTCACTATTTTTCCGATTCAGTGTCTCAGGCAACAAGAGAAACAACCCGATATGAGCTAGTGAACTATTTTTTCTTAGTTGCGTTGAGTCTGGGGTGATTATAAGCTTTTATATTTTACGTATAGTGGTGTAATGTCAATAATTAATACGTTTTGTAATAGGTTTAATACTAATTTATTCAATTTGTATAAGAAATCCGATATAGACCAAAGCGGTTACTTACTTACTTACTTACATAATGTTATTTGTCAAGTACGTAGTACATAGCGTTGTGTCTGGCGGAGCAAAACGACATTATAGTGGTGTATTTGTTTCGCTGTAAGATAAACCTGCGGAACGCGAACCGGCAGAAGTACGTGCACCTAGCGCCGGACCACTCAGCTCTCCATGCGACCGAGCTGATCCCGTGGGGCCGTGACGCTCTGCTGGAGCTCGAGTTCCGCGACGGACGCTACCAGGTGCGGGCGTGCGATGGCCGCTTCCTGCACCGCGACGGGACGCTGGTGGACCAGCCGACAGGTGACACGGCTTTCACGGTAGAGATGAAGTCGGTAGGTCAGCTGACGGGTATGGCTCTGAAGGACGCGACTGGCAAGTACCTTACAGCAGTCGGACGGGATGCCGTCGTGCAGGCGCGTAACAGAAACATCGGCAAAGACGAGTTATTTGTGGTCGAGGACAGTCAGCCACAGGTCGTCTTCACCGCACACAACGGCAAGATGGCTTCAATCAAACAAGGTACAGTTGCCATCACCTGATCGGCGCTGAAATACCGTTCTCTGAAGTTGTAGTGCCACGACAGTTCCAATTGACCGCATTACGGGTCTTGCGCTTGTTTGTCAGATTCTGTTCGTCTCCTCGTCCGTTTGCCACATATGAACTTCTAACTTGAAAACCAAAATAACGTAGAAATTTGAAATTGGCGCGAACGATTTCCAGTGCCAGAGTAGCTGGTGTACCAATTTTCAACTTAAGGGCAAAGGTCAGGGGGACGACCGCATATGTCGGCACTGGACTGACATATGTTTTTAGTCTTGAGTGAATCTAATTCGATACATTAGCTTTTAACGTAATGACTATTGGCATCTTGGGGCTGGGACTGTATGCGACTTTCTGAAATTACCACTATCCTGATAAAGGTTTCTAGCCAGCAGCCATATTAAAATAATCAGTGTTCGGTGATTTGAGGCACGACTTGCTGCTGAGTGCTATTCCACCAAAACGTGTCTGTCAGTGTACTGTTTACTTTTGGTATATTCGGTGGCCTGCATGACGTGGAATAGAACATTGCGTGTCAGTTTCTAATAATTATTTGTCCCGCAGTGCATAAATCGGCACACGCTCGTCATTCTGCTTGAATGTAAATTGTAACTGCTTCTATCCGTCCGGTTTTGACAAGTCTACGTGCCTATAGTGCCCACCGGGGCCATGGTAGGCACTATAAGCACGTAGACTCGACAAAAACTCACAGCTGTACAGAATAAGCCCAATCCGTTTCCTGATCAGATGACGTAAAAGACCCCCAATCCAGGCCTTTAGTTTTTTTTATTGTAATAATCGTCTTTTGTTGGAAGTCGATCGACAGACTGGCGCTGTCACTCAGTCACTCACTGATTAGCGTGCTGTGGATACAGGAATCGACGTGACGGCGAACCAGGACGACGAGCTGACGGACAAAGAAACGTTCCAGATTGAGTTCGATACGAAGAAAGACCAGTGGCGAGTGCGGACCGCCGATAATGTCTGCTGGAAGCTGGCCGACGCCAGCGGCATCCAAGCCACCGACGACGGACGGTCAGTGACTGTGTGCGTTGTGTAAAAAGTTAAGTAATTGCTTGCATAAACGCACGAAAGTGGGGTAAGGTATCCGGGCTCCGTCAGACTGCCGGATTAAAATTTCTTCCAATACTTCTCCATTGGCTTCGACACATATCGGAGTTTGGTTTTAAAATATTGGAATATTTTTGCCACACCACTGTCCTGTGACGTTTAACGTGCATCAAGTTTTTTTTGTCCATGCACTCCGTTGGGAAGCTTACATCGGTTCTAGTCCACATATCTGGTAAAAAAAGATCTAGGCAATCATATGCAAATCATGTGTGCGCCCCTGATTCAGTATGGCATGAAAACCTTCGGGGCCGGAGCTCATCTCTGTTTCTTGACCGACGGTCCACGAGTAACGTTAATCATAATTTCATAAGCCTACCGGCGGTAATGCGTACACGTTCATCCGCCAATTTTTACCTGTTTATTCTCGTATAATAAATAACTTGGCGGCGCTGCGCGTAATCTCGCCAGGCCCCAGTGGCTATTACCAAAGTTTAATATTTGCTAATACAGGCGTTATCATGTGTTAACTGTGAATTACTTGCCAGGAAGGTTGACCTAATGACAGCTCATGCAGGAGTATAATCCACACCATATTTAGGAGTTAACATCCGCAGTTTTTTTACAATAAGTGGTAGACTACCCTGTTATAAGATTTACCACTACACCGTTGTGCTTGTAGCCTATTTTGAACTGAACTAAACTTAGTTTATTAAACACACTTGCGGCTCGAAAGATGAATAGCTGAATACACCGCGTCTCAATAAAAGAACATGCCATGTTTATTTTATGAATAACTTTGTGCAGCATTGGCCCATTTTGATAATTTTTGTCAGACAGCATCAAAAAACTTGACGTGAACAAGCGTATTTTAACCCACCTTACTTTAATACTGTTTAGCTACACTACCTTGTGAAATGCAGAAGTCGTAGTTTGGCCGTATACAACGATGAATTCATAAGCCTACTAAGTAGCGCACGCGTCGGCTTAAAAATCACTGAGACCACAAAATCATTGAAACCTGTTACATATTTAACACTAATCGTTTTATTTTAAAATCGTACGTCGACGAACTGAAATGACGAATCATCAGCGATTGAGCCGCTCTGGGTAGCGCGTTATTGAAAGTGCTGTTGGCGAGCCGCGTCAACGTTCACCGCTTGCGTTCGTGCTGGAGCGAACATTTTAAGCACACGCAGTAATAAAAATGACGTCATGTAACACGAAAAACATTCTGAGAGATAATAACTGCTGCTCGTGTTTGTCCCCATTCAGTTAATCAATTCTGAGCTGATGCATGCGCTACCCAGTATGAGTTCATTGCTGTAAACAGCCAATTCCACAAGGTAGTGTAGCAACAATATTAAAGTGAGATGGACAAAATTCCAGTCATTTACGTCAAGTTTCTTCGTAATGTCGGTTGTCAAAAATTAACAAAATCGGCCACTGTTTCACGGAGTTATTCAAAAAACAAAAGTGGCACATTTTTATTGAAACACGGTGCATATATACAGCGACACTTAAATAGCGAAATATGCAACACATAGACGGCCACGGATCGACTCGTCATTTAGCAACTGATGAATCAACCATAAAACATAGCCTACATTCGAGGGACTCAGTCCCTCAGGGACAGGAGGACATGCCCCTTCAGAGTTTTGGACCAGAAAGCCAATGACTGTCCCGGGTCCCCAAGTGGAAGAATGGCGACTTGGGATTTCTGAAAACTGTCTCATTTTTAGCGCCAAAAATATGTTGTAAGGTCAAGAATGCATTAAAAATCGTCTGCGGCTGGGGCTCTGCGTGGCCGACATCCAACTGGGGAAGCTTAAGAACGACACCTCCAAGTCCTCTATAGTCGGCTGGGAAGAGGCAAGTCCTTTACCTTGACCCCATTCCCGTTCTTTGTCGCCTAATACGTCTTTGACGCCGTTGCGCACTTTGTCGTGTTGCATGACACAGGTCGCCGACGGGACTGTTCACACTAGAGTGGCAGGACGACGGCTCTATCGGGATCCGAGCGACGAACGGTCGCTACTTGACGGCTCGTATGAACGGCAGTCTGTACGCTGTGAGTGACTCGCTGGGAGACCGTGAACGGTTCATTATGACCATTATCAACCGACCTCTGCTCGTGCTGCGCTGCGACTACGGCTTCGTCGGCTTCCGCACCGCCAGCAACTCGCGATACGAGTGCAACAAGGCCTTCTACGACGTCATCTATGTAGAACAGAGCAACAGCCCCGCATACTATCTCAAAGGTTCGTTCGCCTCACCGCTTAATTTACACACAGAGAGAATGAGCATGTTTTTTTTCTTCTGGGTGTGATGTTCGTTGTGGCGATGGCATATCTTGTCCAAGTTTGGTAATTTTGGTGGAGTGATCGTGACCATAAATGGGGTCATCCATAGGGCTATATGACGTCACGCAATTTTGAGGAAAAATTAACCCCCTCCCCCTTCGTCACATTTTGTCACACTTGTCTTGACCCCATCAAATATGACGTCACAAAACGTCTACCCCCCCGGCAGTCTTAGCGTAGTTTTCAGAGATTATTTTCAGCGACGATATATAACAACTATATCTGTTATCAAAATTGTCTACTGCCTACTTAATACAGGAAATCGTGTGAAATTAAGCATAGCGTTTTGAAATTTTTCTTGGCCTACTCATCCTGTCACATACGGCGAGTTGGCGACGTGAATTTGTCTGTCTATTGTCACTTGAATTGTGCCTTTCCACAGATGTGACATGTGTGACGTTACACTACCTGTAACCTCCCCCCATTCCCCTACGTCACACGTCGTCACAATAATGTGAACCCCCTCCCCCCTTGAAGCGTGACGCCATTTATAGACGTCCCCAATGTGGCTGATCATCGCCGTCTTTGCAGAACGTTGGTTGCCACGAACGAATTCAATGAACTACCAGCGTACTCTGCAAAAACGTATTCGTTTATCCCACTCGCTCTCAGTAATCCGTTTTTAGTCTAATTTAAATTTTATTTTTTTATCTGTTATGTATTCGTATTGGCCCAGTCACTGTTGTGACCAGCTTTAATACAGCACCCCAGTGCTGCTGCAATTTAAAATAAAATTGATCAACTGAAGTCTTTTTAGCACATACTGGCGCTTTACAAGTCAGATTATTATGATTATTATTATGACATGTATGCCAGGGACATCTACCCACTGAGCCTTTAGACCAAGTTCCGTCCATCCTCTGCTTTTCTCCCTCCCCTTTTCTTTTCTCTTTTTCTCGCCTGTCTTTTTTCAGCGGTCTTTCTCTAAATTTAGCTCGGAGCGCGGTGGAGAGAGCGCTGTACGCTCCCTTAGTTGCGTCAGCCGCCGATTTGATTTCGGAACATGCTTGTCTTGCAAAAACGCACAGGCAAGTAATTATAGCTAGAGGGGCCTCGATAAAATAATCCATGAACACGTTTGAGAAATGCGATGTTTTGCACGACTGTTATTACTTACAACTGTAAGTGTATGTAATTTACGTCTTAAATTCGCCTGAGCGGCTGAAAACCTTCCACTATACTTATACGACAGCATTTAGGCCCTACCCTATACTGGTGTTAGGATGCACGATGCGGGTATCTAATGGCAGCTGTTGGTTATTTGTCGTGCAGGTCACAACGGCAAGTACTGGAGCGTGGAAAGTGACGGCAGCATCAACGCGAACCAGACCGCGCCACAACCGTTCATCTTCGAGTTCCGCGCCCACTCCAAGATGGCGATCAAGGCGCCCAACGGCTGCTACATCCGCGGCGAGCAGAACGGCATTATGAGTGCTACGAGCACAGAGTTCGACCGGAACAAAACGGTCATGTGGGAGTACTAGGACCCACCCCACGCTCACTCGTAGCGACGACGTACAGGCTGGCGCACAAAACCGCAGCGTTCATGCTTTATGGCCAATTCACACCTACGACACCGACGCGACTCAACGCAACCGTTGAGTCGTGTCGGCGTCGTAGGTGTGAATTGGGCACTATGCAGATTTTTTCCTCAGTTATGGTTTCAATCATTCCAGCAGTGTGCGGTCATTTTGAACATTTTGACTAGTTCTGTTCCTCATTAAGTGCTGTCGTTACGTTACACCCGCATGTGCAAGTCTGATGTGCATAGTATAAAAATTTGAAAAAAAATTTGTAAAGTTTTACTTGTTTTGCGCCACCCTGTAGAATAAGCAGCATCGGTGTTGAGACGCACGCACGCATTGTTCCGACATCGTTACTCTGCATTCTTAACACGTTTATGCATCAACTAGTGACTGCAATCTCGGGATTGATTTCTCAGTCGCGGGATCCAAGACAGTGGCATAACTTCAAATTTGAGCTCCCTGCAAGAAAATAATTTTCCATCCTTCTCCCCTCCCTTCACGCTTCCTTCCCTCTTGCCTTTTTCTTCTGTCACTTTCTTTTTCCCCTACGCTCCCTTCCCTTACAAGCAGGCTCCCTCAATGCAGCTATGAGTTCTGAAGAGCGCTGAGCTCTCCCAGCGGGGTCCGGGGCAGAGCCCCGGTAGAAAACATATTTTAGAACATTATGGTGCCCCAGAAACCGCATCTGGTGACATCATTTTTTTGTTCTGCAAAAAATACACATAAATTTTGGGCCCCTAGACCTGCGGGCACTCCCCCCGGCATAACAGGGTCTGCAGGATCAGTAGACTAATTACGCCACTGATCCAAGATTAAGGAATTTGAAACACCGGAGGATTTTCAGGATTAGGCTTGCAGATTGATCGTTATTTAGTGTTGCTACAATAGACCTACTAGACTTGCATCATGCATAGCATGCAGTAGGCTCCCACCGGTAGGTGTTGCAAGTGACTGTAACTGTCAAAATACAGCTAACATTACACTCTTGCCTGCATAAATAATTTCACGAGACCTCTAAAAATGTTAGGCCTACTTCGTCATCTAAAATTCGAAAAAGTACTATTTTAGCTAATGTAATTTAATTTGTAATCCTGAGAACCCGACGTCGTGATGCCGGTCAATCTCGGGATTGGTTGAAACGGCCGGTATCACGAGATTGCAATCACCAGCATCAACTATCGTACATGGCATAGTTTTAGCACGTTCAAGTTGATATTGTAGACAATGTGTGTAATGGGCTGTACTTGTAGGCTATAATGCCAGACTCTGCGCTCAGTTAGTAGTTTTCTGCAGACAGGTTAAGTACTTAGGCCTACTATTGTTACGTAGTTAAGACATTTGTACAGCATTCCATCGCTTTTAAAACAATATACAAAATCGTTTTGTAATGTACAGTATTTTGCTACTACTATGTTGCAAGTCTAAATTATAATACAGTGAAGAAAATGGAACAATATGTTTGGCTTAACATGTTTAATGTCCCACAGATATTTGTCTCGCAGCCAATCTGAGTACAAGAAAATGAACAAGTACAGTGTGCATGCCACACTACCAGCAAATACACTTGTACAACAAAAGCAGTCAACGGACCCACAACAAGTGTAACAAAAATCTTTATAAGAACACAACCACGAGATTATTTTACAATACAATAACACGTGTTCCCAAAATACAAATTTACGATAGTGACAAATATTTCACACACAAGATACCAGTGATAATGCACCATTAATATATTACTTTAAAAGCTCAATACAGTGGACATAAAAACGAGAAAATGATGGAATGCCGGTTACACCATGTACACATTCAATTATCATCACAAGTATTACTTACTGCATGACTTTTAAAACAGAAAACAACACTGGTGGTTCTGGTGGATTATCTCGAGAGACATTTAGAAATACTTTGGCACAATAAAACAAACGATGTGAAAAATTCTTTCCAATGCATGCTTCTAACAGAACCTACACCAAGTAAGTGAGTTAAATAACTAAATGAAAATCGTGTTAACAAAATAGTTCTGAGATGTTACATGTATATGCAGTACAGTACACTGATTACAAGTTAAGAATCGCTAGTACTAATTAACGTAATGCACAGCAGGTTTGCCACATAGCTTGACTATCCACATGAGCAAGTACATAAGTAGAGTTTTACATTTCAATCGATTACAAGTCACTTCAGATATGGTCACCCCAAACAATTACTTGCCCTGGCTTCAAAGCGATAATTGTGATACTTAAATACAACACTTTTTAATCATTATTTTGATTACTAACATGCAGAAAATTGCAGATATCATTTGTCTTCCATGTTCGACAGGCTTAAAATGATGGTATAATTAAATACAATGTCTTGACAACATACACTGTGTCTCAAAAAAAAACCGGACCCCTATTACGTTTTGAAATAACTCCAACAAACTGTGCCTAATAATAATGATGATTAGCTGAGAAAATCGTCAAAAGGTACTCAATATCGTACTGTGTTACGGGCTTACGATATTTCATAAACCGGGGTACCAGCTTAGGATGAACTGAAGCAGCGCTTGGTGGAGGTTTGGTCTGGCCTACAGCAGACCGTTGTCGATGACGCAATCAACGAATGGAGAAGACGTCTCCGGGCCTGTGTTCGAGTAAAGGGACAGCACTTTGAACATCTGCTGTAACTTCTGACTATGATGTTGCTAATCAACAGTTTGTTCAACTTCAAACGTTGGC
>Ga0056128_1007174_pt1 | contig 14063 bp, 9 predicted proteins | sample WorMetLIZISLAND2_FD_71113 | JGI IMG/M metagenome (GOLD analysis project Ga0056128, IMG submission 71113) | Marine gutless worms symbiont microbial communities from Max Planck institute for Marine Microbiology, Germany - Olavius geniculatus... ... | reverse complement strand
ACCAGCGACTGTTGTACAGCTGACTGCAATACATCCTGAACCACCTTACTGACCCCAGTCTGACCACCCATCTTTACACTGCCAGCTCCAGCCTGACACACAGTGACATGTGTACTTACAGAGCAGCAGTAACAACAGCAGCAATCAAACAGCCACCCAGATTCAACAGCCTTCTACCAGTCTGAAGCAAAAAATTAAATGCCAGCCTGACCAGATGAGGTTCACCTGGGTCGAAAGCCAGACAGCACGGTGGGATTCTATATGACAGGTGATGCTATTGAGCAAGAAGATGGGTTTCCATGAAGAGCTATACAGTTTTAACATTTTTGATTTTAAGTTTAACTGAAGAACTTCAAAGACATATGGCTTAAAATATGACTCATTTGAAACACAACACAAGATGAACAGTATTGTTGTATACTACATGAGAAATTGGAATAAAGTCACACTGGTTCTGACTGTCAATGGAACATCAACAGTTAATTGCCATCAGTACCATGAAAACATTTCTCGTGTCTCATTAATGACGATGGCCACTAAAAACTCTTTCCACAGATATTGCAGCAATGTGGCTTGATAGCAAGGTGAACACCTCATATGCAGACACTGTGGGTTCTTAAGCACTATTGAGCAGATGTGACATACACAAAAAGTTTCGCCAGTGTTCACTAACAACTGCTGGATAGCTGACTCCAATACATTGTGATGTGTTCCACTATAGCCAAAGTTTTTTACTGTCTGGCTGCCTATCTTTACACTTCCAACTCTCATCTGAGACACAGACAAGTGTACTTACACAGCAGTAGCGATCAACCATAAATGCAAATCAACACAGCCTTCTACCCATCCGATGTAGTTGAATTGAACATAGGCCTGCTTTGCTACGGTTCTCCTATGTCAAGAGGCAATAAATACTGCATCCACATGACAAATGATGCTCTGCAGCTCTTGAATGGTTCCTATAAAAAGTATACACATAGACTGTTTAACATTCAACTCAGAAACTCCAGAGTACAAATCTTAAAGAACATGCCATTTGAAACAAATGTATTGTATTTGCCAGAAGCAAAATAGCACTGGTTCTGATTATCAACGGACCAATAGTTGACTGCCATCAGCACCATGGACATGTTTCTTGTGCCTCGTCACCTGCATTCTCCACAGAAAACTCTCTCCACAGATATTGCAGCGGCGTGACTTTATAGCCAGATGAATGCCTTGTATGTGACTACGAAGAGACAACGGGTTCTTAAGCACAGCTGAACAGATGTGGCAGACACAGGAAGCTTCACCAGTGGCACTGTTGCCTGCACTGGCAGTGTTGACTAGCGACTGTTGTACAGCTGACTCCAATACATCCTGAACCACCTCCTTACGTACCCCAGTCTGACGACCCATCTTTACACTGCCAGCTCCAGCCTGACACAGTAACATGTGTACTTACACATCAACGGTAGCAACAGCAGCAATCAACCAGCCACCCATGGTCAACACAGCCTTCTACGGGGGTAATCTGAAGTCAGTAAAACAAATGTCAGTTTAAATGGCTGGGGGTGCACCTATGACAAATGGCAGAAAACATGGTGTGACCCTTTGACTAGTGAGGCTCTTCACAGTCTTCAGCTCAGAGATAGATTTGCACATTTCTAACATTTTAAAGTTTAACTTAAGAAGTTCCTAGACATACGGCTTGAAGTGTGTGTCATTTTAAACATAACACAGATGAACTGTAATGTTCTATGCGCTTACTACATGACAAATCAGAATAAAAGTCCTGCTGGTTCTGACTGTCAATAAAACATCAACCGTATGGCTCGCCAACTGTGCCATGGACACGTTTCTTGTGTCTCATTAGCTGTGATGGCCTTCAAAAACACACCACAAGTATTGCAGCAGTGTGACTTGATAGCAAGGTGGGTGCCTCGTATGTGGTCACACCAACGTTTAGGGTTCTTGAGGACAGCTGAGCAGATGTGACAGACGCACGATGTTTCACCAGCAGTACTGCTGCCCGCACTGGCAGTGTTGACCAGCGACTGTTGTACAGCTGACTGCAATACATACTGAACCACCTTACTGACCCGAGTCTGACCAACCATCTTTACACTGCCAGCTCCAGCCTGACACACAGTACTTACAGAGCAGCAGTAGCAACAGCCGTCCAGGTCAATACAGCCATCGACCCATCCAAAGTAAGTAAGTTAAGTGCCAGTTTGACCAGCTAGGGTTGGCCTTCGCCTGGGTCAAGATCTAGGAAACATGGTGTGAATCTGTGGTGGTGCTATGCAGCTCAAACATGACTCTATGACAAGCTATACAAACTTAACGTTTTTAGCTGTTAACTCAAAAACACCAAAAAATATAACTCAAAGTATGTGCCATCTGTAGCATAGCCCAAAAGCTACAGCACTACACGACAAGTTGGAAAGAAAATCACGCCGGTTTTGATTCTTAGCGAAACATCAACAATTGGTTGCCATCAGCACCGTGGTCACGATTCTTGTGCCTCATTAGTTGAGTTGGCCACTGAAAACTCTCTCCGCAGACATTGCAGTGATGAGACTTGATAGCAAGGTGGGCGCCTCGTATGTGATTACGCAGACACACTGGGTTCTTAAGCACTGTTGAGCAGATGTGACAAACACAGGATGATTCACGAGCGACACTGCTGCTTGCACTGGCTGTGTTGACTAGCGACTGTTGTATGGCTGACTCCAACACATCCTGAACCACTTTACTGTAGCCAGAGTCTTTTACTGTCTGGCCGCCCATCTTTACACTGCCAGCTCCAGCCTGACACACAGTAACACTTGTACTCAGTGAACAGCAGTAGCAACAGCAGCATTCAATCAGCCACCCAGGTTAAAACAAAATCTTCTTCCCATCCAAAGTAGATAAATTAAGTGCCTGCCTGACCAGCTCGGGTTCATGTGTGTCGAAAAACAAAAGGCATGGTGTAATTCTATACTGGTGATGCTCTTCAGCTTGAAGATGGGTTTCCATGCAGACCTATACACATTTTTAACATTTTTAACTTTGAAGTTTAACTCAAGAACTTCAAAGAAATAAAGCTTGAAGTATGTGTCATTTGAAACATAACAGAGATGAATTGTAACTAAATTACAAATCGAAATGTAAGTCACACTGGTTCTGACTGTCAGTTGATTGCCATAAGTGCCATGGACACGTTTCTTGTGCCTCATCACCTGCATTGTCCACTGAAAACTCTCCAAAGACATTGCAGCAATGTGACCGTATAGCAAGGTGTGTGCATTGTATGTAACTACGCAGAGATACTGGGTTCTTAAGCACAGCTGAGCAGATGTGACATACACAGGATTATCATCAGTGGCACTACTACTTGCACTGGCAGTGTTGACTAATGACTGTTGCAGAGCTGACTCCAATACATCCTGAACCAACTTACTGACCCAAGTCTGACCACCCATCTTTACACTGCCAGCTCCAGTCTGACACACAGTGACATGTGTGGGATATGTGTACTTAGAGAACACTAGCAGAAGCAGCAACCAACCAACTATCCAAGTCTATACAGCCTTTGAAATAGGCAAATTGAGGACAGGCCTGCTTGCCTGGGGTTCGTCTGTGTCAAGGTGCGGATACACAGCATGATACCATATGACAGGTGATGTTCTGCAATGCTGAGGTGGTTCCTATGAAAAGCTGTAAACAGTTAAATTGTCAACGGCTGAGTGCTGACTCAAAACTTCAAAGAAGTATAATCCAAATATGCGCCATTTAAAACACAACCAAATATATCATATTGTACATAGTAAGTCAGAATAAAAATCACACTGCTTCTGAAACCTAGTGAAACATCAACAGTTGGTTGCCATCGGCGCCATGGACACGTTTCTTGTGCCTCGTCACCTGCATTGGCCACTGAAAACTCTCTCCACAGATATTGCAGCGATGAAATTTGATAGCCAGGTGGATGGCTCTTATGTGATCTCGCAGACCAGCGGGGTTCTTAAGCACAGCTGAGCAGATGTGACATACACAGGAAGCTTCACCAGTGGCAGTGCTGACTAGTGACTGTTGTACAGCTGACTCCAATACATCCTGAACCACCTTACTGACACCTGTCTGACCACCCATCTTTACACTGCCAGCTCCAGCCTGACACAAAGTGACATGCAGGGCTTGCAATCTGAGGTGATTGATCAGTCAATCACCTAAACTGATCGCCTAAACACTTGTCAGAAGACTGAAATTTTCGATGAACTACTCGCTGCTCTCGCTCAGTGACTTTTGGTTGCTGAGTTGATGCAAATTTGCAATCGGTCATTTTTCACTTAGCCATCGCATCATGTGGTAACTGAAAAGCAAACTTTAGCAAGTGCAGACGATGTGAAAATAAAAAAAAATACTTGTTTTCTACAATTTTTTTGGTCATTAAGTGTTAAAATTTCAATTTTGTAGCGCTGCTGCTGTTATGTTTTCTCTGTTCTGTTTTTCGTTGATGGATCTGTGTGTCAACTTAGCGTGAAGAGTGACGTTAACGGGCCTTAACTTAGTGAGCCAGGCAGAAGCAGGACGTTACCTGGATAAAATGTGGAACTGAACTGGAAAAAAATTTCTGACTTGATAAATTATATGTTGCCATGCGATGAGTTTTGAGAACCAAAATTTGTGGAAAAGCATTTGCAACTGCAGCTATGCAGTTACGCATAGCTACGCTGTACACCCCTAGCTAAATATTTCGCAACAAAAGAAAAGGAAAGAAGTGGGAAGAGAAAGAAGAAAGGAAAAGAGAGAAAAAGAATGGGAAAGGTTGGTGCGACTTGTCAGTGGTTGTCCCTTGAATTGAGGGCAAAAGGATGCTCTTGATCTTAGCATCTACACTTCACAGTGATAGTATATGTTCCCATCATAATTGATTGCCTACCCTGTGCAGTGCAAGCGAGATTTTTCCCGTGAGCGAGCGACGATATATACGAGCGAGTCAAAACGAGCGAAATTTAAAACGGCACATGATTTTTCACGCGCAACACCCCTGTCAGTGTTTGTTTGTCTATCCATCTCACTCTGCGACTGTATCAAAACGGTGCAAGCTAGGATCACGAAATCTTCACTGTCGGCTGCTACAAATTAAACTCTATATAGTTTCAGGATCTTAGAAAGGGTGCAAGATAGGGCCAAGATCACTATTAATCAGTTATAGAAAGTTCCATAAGTCCTTTCGACCGACACCAAAATCAGCGACCTTAAACAACCTTGAAACTAAGAATAAAGGGTTTATTAGTGATTTTTAGTGATTTTTTGCGTTTCAGGTTACGGCGCACATTCAGAGAGTGAATTGCACCGAAATAACTGAAGATATAGACAAAGACAATCAGCATTAAACCTAAGTTTTGGCAGTTGAAGTTTCGATCGAACTTTTGACCGCCGATGTTCAGAGAGGGACCTCAAAGTCTTCAATCACTTTCACCTTGGGTATCGTCACACACTTAAATTTAAAGGAATCGACTTCCACGCAATGGAGATCACATGCACCATTTAGAAAATTATCAAAAAAACTACTCAATCTATACAGAGTGCGACAAAAAGTAATCCCCTGTCGTATTTTGCAGAACTTAAACGACTTAAAATTTTTGAATGGAACCTAAGAACCTGAGCGAGAAAAGCGAGCGAGATTTACCTACGAGCGAGCGAGAAAACGGCTGGTGAGTCGCTTACGGGTCTATTGTCAACCACTGCAGCTCGGTTACATAGTTGAAAGTTTTTGACAATGGCAAAAATCAACTTTGGCGTAGGTTTGCAGTCTCTGACTGCCCTTTGTGATGTCAACAGTGGTCACGTGTTTGTACCTGCAGAGCTAATTTTTTATTTGTGTTTTTATTTTTTTTATTTATACTGATTTATTACTCATTGAAATGCATGTCAGAAGTGCATCAATCGACTGCAGCTATTTAGCGTGTTAATGTGTATTATAACCATGGCTGGAAAACCTAGGTTTTCTGTGAAAATTTTTTTAGGTTTTAGGAGTTGAAGATTTTTTTTAACGTTTTTAAAGTGTTTTTGCGCTTTATATAAAAAGATTACGGTCAACGAAGAGCATCATAATACACTGTTCTCCCTGCTACAGTGTTTTCTGTTGATTATATCAATATTCAAAAATCATGATTAAATAATTGTGAAATTAAATATGATCTGTAGTTGAAATTGCACAACAAATGAAAAGCCTAAAATTTGTATTTTTGGGGTTTTAAAAGATTTTTTGGAAACCTAAAAACTAGGTTTTTAAACAAATACTTTTAGCCCTGACTGTGGAGTATCTAACTATTGTATCTAATACCCCGATTACACGAGGGAACTGGCTGTAAGAGCGCACGTATAAGTTTTGCATATACACCATTATTAAGCCAGCTTTTAGAACCAGCTTCCTCGTGTAAACGGCGTATAAGTCATAGATAGGCTATCTATAGTAAGCCTATCTATGACTTATACCCCGTTTACACGAGGAAGCTGGTGATCTTTAACTGATCTTTATGTGAGTGATATGGCTAATTTCTGACTACGAATTGTGTATAAAACTGCATATGGATTTACATATTTAACTGAACAACTACTATGACTATCATGACGTACGTTATCAGTTAATTTACGTATTTCGGTGGCATCGTGAAATGGAGAGAGGCGAGGACAACTTCTTGGAATTTTTACCCTATTGAAAAATATTCTTCCAAGAATATTAAATTTGGAGCTGGAATTTCTTTTATTATTTGGACAAATTTTAGGGGCATAATTGAAACGTGGAACACCCGTAACGCATCCGTCGGATGCAGCTGTTTGGCGGTCAAACTGCAACTTTTTGCGGGATTTTGCTTCTCCACCCTATTTTTTTAATCACGACGCTGCTGCCTGATTTATTATGGTATTTGTACCATTGCACAAATTTTGTTGTTGTATTTATCAGTATTTTGCAATAGAGTGTGGTGCATAAAAGTACTTTACAGACATCTGCTCTGTTGTATTTTGTATTACTTTTTATGGCTTTAAGCGATATTATGGGTAGTATTAGTACCAGTATAACTGTTATTATTGCTGACATATGGATTATCGCTGTATGAATTAAACATATTTGATTCGATTGGATTTGTACTTTTATCTTTGTATTTTACCGATATAGCGACCACTGGAACTAAGAAATTTAGGCCTATTGCAATGCTTATCAGATCAAAATGTCGTTACGATTTTTGGTAAGAGCAAGACCAAGACAATGAATTTTTAATTCTGGTTATCAAATGTCACCGTCACTTGTCACTGGTCACTGGTCAGTTTAGTGGTCGGGTTCTGGTCATTGTGCAGTGGTCTATGCAGGGTGTAATTTGTAATTCAATTACAGTTTTTTTTATGTAATTTGTAATTGATAATTCAATTGCATAGTCATGTAATTTGTAATTTTTAATAACATTTTGTTTTTCTATTACATCTGAAAGTTTTAAGTGGTAACGTTTATTAGCTATATATTAAGCATCATGCCAATCTCTTTTTCTTACTTAACTACAGTTTGTCGTGTGACCTACATTTTCAGTTATAGCTGTTTTTCTGCACAAGTTGTTTTCGCAAATAGTGTTTACAAAGTAAAAATAGCAGACATTCCATTACACTAATCGTGGGATGAACACTGAACAGCATCGTCAATCGTTGTCGAGTCATAAAACATTTCTGATCTTTTTGTGATTTACATGATGTAACTACATTTCTATAAGTTGGCTGTGGTTTTAAATAGCGTAGACAGTTGACATTACCAGTCAGTTGGTGTGTTGCTGCTTGATCCTGGTGTATTTGGTCTGATAATAAATGGTGACTATTACTACATGTAGTGTATTACTGCTAGTCTACTAGAACTATGAATGTATTTATCATTTACATGTATAATATTAATTGGGAAACAAGGTCAGCAATTGCAAGTAGGCTAATTTGTAATTGAAGTTAATGAAATTACGTAATTTGTAATTTGTAATTGAATTACATTTGAGCCACTAATTTGCTTAGCTCTGGTTGGATGTGAGTAGGTCTACTCAATACGTAATACTGTCTAGAGCAGCTGAGTGACTGTCTGGAGTATAACAGGGAAGATTATTAGAACTACCATTATGTTAATTACATATCCACGCGTATAATAGAGTTCGTGCAATTTTAGGTTAACCTCATTTTTGTTTTTTTTGTGCTTTGTGTTTCTGTAAAGGATAAACTTTCTGTTTATTGTAAAGTTTAAACTTACCGTTCCATTATTGTGTTTGTGTGCATTCTGCCTGAAAAGGCCGTCCCCAAAATGACCCATACTGTGTCGGGTGGGACGTTAAACCTTACTCACTCACTCACTGAGTGAGCTGTGCTATATGCCGCTAGCCTGTGCAACCCCTGGTCATGCGTCGTCGCATTTGAATGATTTGCGCTGGATTATGGGCAGGCAAGCTGACATTTTATTCTGCTCCTTTGTGCCTGAACTATGTTTATATTGTATGTCGGTGTATGTGGTGTCATAGGTGCAACGGACAGGGCTATGCTGTTATTTTGTCTCCTAGGCCTATATGTTTGAACTTAGTCGACTGTTTTTGTCGTTTTCTCAATTTTTTCCAGTAAGCTTGTGTTTATAAGTGTTTTGTTTGCTGTTGGCACCTAGTTTATTACTAGTTTACTTACAAAACTAAGCTTTGAGGCGGTTGGGCCCAGCTGTTTTGATAACTAGCAACAAACGTTTTAAGTTCGAACCCACTGCACACTATATCTGCGGATATCTTCGAGGCTTTTGTTATATTATGACTATATTTTAGCCTACCAGAATAAGTTTAAAGTTATCTATGTGTTTTTGTAATTAATGTCGCTGAATAGGGTTTTCTTCTTTTTCTTGGTCGTTCGTCAGTGGGGAGTGCTGATAGTTGGACGCCAAATGGACCATCCGTCTCCATGATTTAGGGATGTTGGTTTATAGCGGAGAATTTTCTTAAAATATGCGGAACTTCTGGAGGCAAAATATGCGGAAAAATATGCGAAATTTGGCGAAATATGCGGCGCATATATGTGGCATATATGCTGCTTATGCCGCATATAATGCGGCATATTTTCCCGCATATTTCCGATATGCAAATTTGAGTGACGGGAGAGTAATAATCATATGATCATTAATAGACTTTTTTGCACAGTTTTGACATGTTTGACTTCAATTTATTTAACGTTTAATTGTAAATACCGGTAATCGTTTGCCGCCAAACTATTTACAGTCTTAAAACAACGTTGAACAAGAAAAATGCTGAAAAACGCGATCACATATGCGGAAATATGCGGCATATATGCAAATATATGCGAATTTTTGCATATGCGACATAATTTTTGCATATGCGATTCTGAAAATGCCATATATATGCGGAAAAATATGCGATATGCGGGTTTTGGCAAACTATGCGATCGCATATTAGCATATCCAACATCCCTAATGATTGGCGGTCTTCTGTGAGACGCAGCAAATGCCCCAGTGTGCAGTTCGTTGCCTCTAGTATATCATTAATCCAAATCCTTGCCGGTCTCCCTTTTGGCCAGCTTTTTTCGATACATCCCTGTGTCGCTGTTTTCTTTAGACATTCAGCTGGACATCGAACAGTACGTCCGAAGTAGCCTAGCCTATAGTTTGCGCTTCGTGACAGATTTGAGCAGTTGACGATTGATTCTCATTTCTTGCCGTTTGTTTTCTCCGCTGTCCACGGGCTCTGCAGAAAATCCTTAGTCTTCACTGGTGGAACAAAGTTCCACACGTTGAAATACGAAAAAGGGCCAATGTTCAATGACTATAGGCCTACAGCGTCAGCTAAGATGGGTCGGCCATGTCATCCGGATGCAACCGACTCCCGCGCCGTATTCTATACTCAGAGTTGCAGCAGGTACAGCGAGCTGCTGGAGGTCAGAAGAAGCGCTTCTCTGATCAATTGAAGGCAACATTGAAGAAGTGCTTGATGAGAGCTTCATGCGTGCTTCATGTATGCTTTATGAATGCTTCATGAGTGCTTCCTCGTGTGAACGGGGTATTAATGGCACCCTATTACTGCTATGTCGATCACAGAGTCATTCATAGTCATCTCTTGAGTCTTTTAATGTTTATTCGCACGTTGTATTCAACTCCAGCTGCACATAGGCCTTCTCTATTCACCAGCTCCTGGAGTTCTTCTGGCGAACAAACTGGCAGAATGATGTCATCTGCGTATCGAGGAATGTTCACTGCTTAGCTCTCTTTCACCGATTCGGAATTCATTTTTTTGTAATGCTTTAGAGTCTGGCTCATTATGATTTCTAGCTGGATGTTAAACAGGATTTGTGAGATGACGCAGCCTTGCCTCACGCTTTTGTAGATTCTGAACCACTCCGAGATGTTACCATTTTAGTTGTACAGCAGCTTTCCGATTACCATAAAGGGATGACAACAGTTGTTGAGCCAGATGAAGTCTGATTTTGACATCGCAAGATTCTGATTTAGCCATCGCAAGATACTTGAAGTCTTGAAGTGCTGTACTTTATGTGGACTTAATATTAATGTTTGTCTAGCATTGTCAGGCAAACATCATTTTTGTTTGTTGTTTAAATCATAGGCCTACAACTTATAGTTTAAAAATGACTGCATCTTGACATACTTGTGCTGTATTTCTGTTTTGTGCATGTTTCCTAGCGGTTGTAGACGGTCATGGACAAAAAGCACAGCAAAAACAGAGAGTCCGTGTCTGATATTCCGATGAGTAACATCAGTGAGAGTCAGCCGTTATACAGCCAAGAAACAAACACGTCAAAAATTCGTTTTCCGTCCTGTCGACTTGTGTTGATAGTCATGGGATTTCTGGGTTTTGTAAATCTATACGCTCTTCGTGCTAACCTTGGTGTTGCTCTCGTGGCAATGGTCAATCATACACAGCAACCAATTAGTAATGTGTCGATTTTGAACTACACTGAAAACAACTCTGATGACATTTGTGAGTCACACGAATCAACTGGAGGAACTGAATTAAGAAATGATGGCGCAGGAAATGGAGAATTTAACTGGGACTCACATAAACAGGGAATCGTCCTTGCTGCATTCTTTTATGGGTACATGACGACGCAGGTTTGAATGCTCAGTGACGCTTTTATTCTTAAAACAACTTGGCAAATATATAGCGCAATTTTAACAAGTCTTTCCATTTAGTCATAGATATGAATATAAGAAAGGCGATAAGACCCCTCATTTTAGTTCATCGACTTGTGCATCGCGAAGCACGCCTTGCCTGACATGCATGCGGCCGTATGTTTAACTGTTGATAATCGTACGCGCCTACCGAATTGCACATTGTGTAGCGAGCGAGGCCGTCTTACGCGATCAGCCGTAAGTAAACGCCAGGCATTCATTCATTCATTCATTCATTTTATTCTTTAAAAAAGCTGACAAACGCAGCTTATAAAACATATTTTGAGATACAATGTAATAGCTTAAACTCCGGGCGTTTGTAGGCCACCGAAGAAACAAATGTAGGCCCATAACTGAACTTGCAGCCTGAACCCAACTCGTATACGAACATTGTCCTTTTGTTTCTGAACTAGATGCGGCAGACAGACAGTAAGACGTTAGATAAACGGACGGATAGACGGACGAAGGGAGAAATAAAACCTGCAATAAACACGTTTATTCGTCATAAAGGCAGAAACAGACAGCAAAAAAGACAGATATGTATAGATAAAAAATACAGCCTAGGCAATACAGCCTCGACGGCAGCATAAAAGCCTTGATCACGTCTTGATACTTGCCAACTTAAGCGTATCCTTGATCAAGTCTTAGTATATGTAGTCTTGAACGCAAATACATATTAATTTCTATTATACCAGTACTTTTGATCATTTCCTATTACTTGACCATTTCCCAGAATGTGAACTAGGAAAAATAAATCAATTTATTGTTCTGGTTCTGACATGTTACAATGCTTTATGTCAGGTTGTCGGAGGCTGGTTGGCTGAGCGCGTTGGTGGCAAAATTGTGTTTGGTGGTGGAGTTCTTGTTACTGCAGTTCTGACTCTACTGACACCAGTCGCTGCCAGGTGCAGTGTCTATCTGCTGATCGCATTGAGAGCGCTAGAAGGCATGAGCGAAGGCGTCACATTCCCAGCAATGTTTGTTTTGTTTGCTTGTTGGATCCCGCCAGCTGAAAGGAGCCGAGCTGTAACATTTACCTGCTCTGGAGTACAAGTGGGCAGTGTTGTTGGAATGCAGATCTCCGGTGTTCTTTGCGATTACGGCTTCGCTGGCGGTTGGCCTTCGGTGTTTTACGTTTTAGGTACCGTGGGTTGTGTGTGGTCTTTCGCTTGGTTTCTTCTGTGCTACAGTTCACCGTCTGTTCATCCACGGATATCAGTGGCTGAACGAGAATACATCGAACAATTTCTTGAACACTGCCCGACTTCTGCAAAGCTACCGACACCGTGGATAAAGATTTTAACATCATTGCCAGTTTGGGCGTGCGCTATAGCACAATTTGCGAACAACTGGGGTGGCTACACGCTGTTAACATGCTTACCAATGTACTTGCATGATGTACTGCAGTTCGACATGACTCGGAATGGCATTTTATCAGCGCTGACACACATTGCCACATGGCTCTTTACGCCGACGGGAGGTTATCTTGCTGACTGGCTGAGAGCACCTAATCGACTTCAAGCCACCACTGTTGTGAAATTGTTTAATACTGCTGGATTACTAATTCCTGGACTGTTTCTAATCTCAGTAGGATTTCTAGGGTGCAATCGCGTCCTTATTGTTTTCGTCATTATTATTTCAGCTGGTACTGCCGGTCTGTCGGTGTCTGGGTATAGTGTCAGTCTCATTGACATTGCACCCAGATATGCCGGCACTCTTATGGGTCTAACTAATACTTTCGCCTCTGTTTCTGGAATTCTTGCGCCACACGTTGTTGGAGCATTGACCTATCATGAGTCCACACGTACTCAATGGCAGAAAGTTTTCTATATAGCCTTTGCAATCTATTGTATCGGTACAGCCGTGTTTGCGGTTTTTGGATCTGGGGAAATACAAGACTGGGCTATGGTGCCACAAACTGCTGTAGAGAGTAAGCAGGTAGAGCAGGATGCAGCAGAAAGTCAAAACACAGAACAGAGCATTGGTGAAACTGTTGCTCGCCAAACGCCAAAGTAGCCTACGCTTGTCAATTTCGATTGTCATAGCCTACAACTATTTAACTCAGGTTGCTTTGTGTGAAATTGTGTCAAGTGATGTCACACACATAGGTACGTTGTTGATTCTGCACGCTGCAGTGGCACTGTTTAGAGTTGTGTCGAAGTCAGTGACACAAGTGACATTATAGTCAGTGTTCATTGTCATGTCATGACTAGATTTTTTTAAATGCTGCAAATTTCGTAGTGATTCGTTTTTGAAATGTGATGAAAAGTTACCACTCTAAAAATCGCTTACTGCGATATTTGAAAATTTCTTTTAGAATGTGTTTGCAAAACTAGGGAATAAAAAACCACGATGAAACGGAAGCCATCTACGATTGCCGTGTTTTTCATCGCTTGCTATATTCTGTTTTAACAATGTTTCATCATTTTAAAATTTTCTGTAAACTTTTACACAAATAAACCACGGTAAAATATAATATTTTACAGCTCCATCGAGTTTTCTTACAAAGCTGAATGCAGTGTACTGAAAATACCCTAAATTTAAGTCAATCGGTCGCCGCTTATATACAACGTAAGCTGCATATGCATACAAGTCATGTGCGCCCATATTCAACCAACTTCATGAAAACGAATTATACACATCAACATTATGATAATAGGTGCTCTGTAAATCGAAAGAGCTGATGCCATATTAATACAAAACGGTGGTCTGAAGTACGGCACTACGGCGCTATACAAAATGTATTATTATTACTATTATTATTATCATTTTTTTACCCTCGGTACTCCGTTCCCGAGGGAGCCTAAAAATTAACTACGCAATACAAAGGTGGGTACGATCGTCAGTCCGTGCAGTCAGCGGCCGGCAAACTGTCGTGCAACAAAACAGC
>Ga0056128_1007172_pt1 | contig 14065 bp, 11 predicted proteins | sample WorMetLIZISLAND2_FD_71113 | JGI IMG/M metagenome (GOLD analysis project Ga0056128, IMG submission 71113) | Marine gutless worms symbiont microbial communities from Max Planck institute for Marine Microbiology, Germany - Olavius geniculatus... ... | reverse complement strand
CAGTCGACGTTACGCAGATTTTCACAGCGTTGCGTAACAGAGTATATACAGCAATGCCTGTTTTGTGTCATAATGTCGGAAGTTATGCTAAACGCTAAACTAAAAAAAAATTGCAGTTGAAGAACCGTTGACGTAGTGTTTACATGTACATGCTATCTGCCGCTTCGTAAAATAATCTGGATCTTTGCAAATGCCATAGATCACGGCTGACGAAAAGTTCAGACTTTCGGCTTGCCATTTAGCGCTGGTTCTGGTTCGTTCTTCATTAACTGTTGTCACTGTTAATCACATAGGCCACAGTCCGTTACCGCTAAGCCAGGTGTCCCGTATACGCATTAACTGATGCTTTATGACATCAATAAAAGCGTCATAGCATGCGCTGTGCATAAATGATTGGACAAATGGCGCACTGTCCATCGGCTGTATTGGGTAAAACTATTTATTGGTGCCTCAGTGCAGTTATTAGTGCAAAATGACTTCATTATTTAGTGCCTTTAGTTAAGACCATCTTTTGTCGTGCAATTACGGTACGTTAAAATATTTAGTTGATTGTATGTTTAGTGCTATAACAGCAGAGAATATCAATATGCGGCCACAAATAATAAGTGAGTGTGTGACAATCTTCTTTCCTTATGTGCAAGCCTTTCAAATACTGTATTTACAATGTAATGTAGCGATGCGCTTAAAATGTATTGAGCTCTTTAACTAATATATAGCGTATTGATAATGTACTTCTAAGTTTAACAGTAAATAGTTTTCAAAAAAGTCACTAGTTGACGAAGTTACTAAATTATACATTATACTAAATATATACTAATTGCATTATACTAATATTATACTAAATTATACATTTGACAGATAGTATTTTTGGACCACTTGCTATATACTATTTTAGTAACTGTGTGTAAAATTAATTAAGATAAAATTTGCTGAGTTTTCGCTAAAATACAGTTGTCGCGCAATGGATATTTAAAACATTTTTTTTGGTTTTTATACAACAATAAATTACCGATGGCATTACGATATACATATATCCTTGTTGTTTAATGTAATCATTTTTGTCACTGTGTTGTGTTTTTTGTTTTACCCGTTTTATGTATGTTCACTAACGATTAACGACTTTTTGCATGTTAATGTTATTATTTTATTAAGTCTATTCGTACTAAAATAATTCTGTCCGCATTTCATCGCCGATGCATATATGCGAACAACCTAATACATTTATTTTGACGACAACGTTCTCAATTCATACTCCCTACCGTCTTAGTAAGGTTGCATCATTTATTAACGAAGAAATATTTTATCTGTTCTATCTGACTGTAGAAGTATAAACAAAACGTGGTTTTCTGCTAACTAAAAACATTCAAAGACAGTAAATCCACCGTTAGTTTATAACAAGAAAGTGATCGTGCATGGCAGAACAAAACAAGCATATAGAAAGTTCGTGGCGTGTAGCGTCGAGTAATCGACTTCTGCTCATCAATGAACGGTTCCGTGAGATGCTGCTGCAGCCGATCGTTTCACGTCGCTATAATAACGTGTTGCAGCAGCAGCAGCAGCTCGGCAAACCATGCCATGCGTTTACTAACGGATGGTTTGTCCAAGCGATGTCCGTACACAATGTAAGATGTACAGTATTGCACAGATTAATGATCTCGACAATAGTTAAATATACACGGTTGTGTTGTGTGCGAAAGTTCTTTTATTTACAAACAATAAATACTTCATCAAAAGCAAAGAAGAGTTGTCTGCGAAAAAAATGCTGTAAACATAAATTTGTGTAGATCACAGCAGAGTAGAATGTATATACTAAGGGTACAAAGCATAATATGACAGAGTGCTGACAAAAGACGGTATTGGACGTATAATGTAGTACGCTGGCTGAAATATTCATGCACGAATGCATAGCAAAAGACAAAAGACGGCGCCGTATAACGAAGTTGTATTGCGCAATGCGCTGCATACAAGTGGGAGAAAAAGTACCCCGATACGAGACAGTGTTATAGCAACCGACACTTTCGTCAGAGTGTTTTGCATAATACAGACGTAAGAAGTCTGTCGTCGTCCGCTGTATTAGCGCACTGACAGATCGTGGTTTATCGCAATGTGTAAAAAAAATTCCGTGTTTACAGTTTCAGTCTGTCAAAGAAAACTACAGTAAAAATACTGCAGCATGACAGATTTAAAGCAAATATTTTGCTTTAGTAAAACTTTAAAAGCAAATAAAAACTGCACCAATATATTTTGTGTGGTCCAATGAAAGTTTTAGAGACGGACGACAACTGAAAGACGAAAATTTTCACGCCCAACTGTATAACAGCATTATTTTGATAATCATCCACCACTCTTTTGTTTTTAGTTTTAAATCTCAAACATTGTTGGCCTACAGGGTAGGCTAAAAATCGCACAATGTATTTAAATGCCGATAACGTAATCAGATATTAACCTATTTTTAGCATTTTACTGTTAAAATTAGAATAAAATTTGCTGTAACATTATCACCAAAGATTTTACCACACCTAGAATGTATCGCTATACTACTTTGTTAGATGTCAGACATTGCGCTCAAGCCGACGTGATCAACGTTGATGAAGCTTGACCTGTGGCCCCCAAACAGCTCGGACTTAAATCCGGTCGACTGTGCTGTTTGGGAACACATGAAACATTTGATGTAAAAACTGTGACAGTTACTTTGGGCAATAGGCCCAACTAAGACGATAAACAAGTTAGTTTCTGCGAATAGATTCATTAGGTCTGAAGTACTTTACAGTAATAAATTCATCAAGTACGACCAAAAAATGTTTGTACTTCAACGTTTCGACCTCCATCGGAAGTCTTCGTTAGGAGAATGAAAACAATCATTTATTCTTCCGGTTCGTGGCACAGTAAGTAAGCCTTGTGCCAAGAAAACGGTCGTACATGTGACGAATACTTCCGATGGAGGTCGAAACGTTGAGGTGCAAACAATTTTTTGGTCGTAATTGATGAATTTATTACTGTCAGGCTGGTTTCTGTTGTTAATTTATTACCATGTGTTGTTACAGATATTGTCTTGTTTTTAATTGCTGCTTTTAAGACAGTGATATTTTATTAAATAGTGTGGAGACACACTTGAGGTGTGGCGAGATCTTTAGTCATAATTTTACTATAAATTTTTTTTCTCATCATGACAGTGAACAAATTGTGAAAATCAGTTAATATTTGAAAAGTTATTTACGTATAAAACACAGTGCCATTTTTGGCCCACCCTGTACACATCTCTTCCACTGTTACTAACTACTAGTATTCTCCATTCTTAACGATTTACAGGATTTTTAGTAAGCTAAATGGTCTTTCTGTTTTTCAGTTCTTTCGTCGTCAATATTCTGCTTGCTTTTTTGTCAGTTCAAGCAGATATTTTTCGTAACGCGTCTTATTACAAAGCATCGTAAAGATAACGAAGCGGTTGAAAGGAAATGTGGCTAATACAAGGGCGCTAACGAGCTGTGCCACGATTGATGAGCAAAACCGTTTGTTAAGTGAGCGCTTCTGCTTTAAATACGGTAAAAATTCGGTTCCTTGCAATAATTTCAGCATGGTTAAAAATAACACTTTTTTGTAAACGCTTGTTGTTTCAAAGTAATTAAAAACGAAAGTCGACAGTAAAAAACCTAAACATAATAAACTCCACTAAACATATGAATAGTGTAGTCACTACGACGATATAAATGTCAGTCATGTTACTCAAATCTTTCTCGGCAACTCCAAAAAGTTGACGGCCTCTACAATTATGGCTTCTGGTTGATAAAAGGTATGTTTTTAAGGATATAATTCAAAATAAATAAAGGCCTAAACATTTGTTAACAACGTCCTTACATAAGTACAAAATTGTGCTGAAAACTTAACGCTTACTTAACGCGAACAACTCAGTAGTGCATTATATCTTCTCCCATTACCGTCGAAAAACACTGAACGACAAGAAATAGTAAAGACAGAGAAAACGCAGTGTTGGGTAACCAGCGCCTCTGAAGCTCTGCATACTGCGCTATATAAATATAAATATAATAATAATAATGTAATAATAATAATAAACCAACTATTCCATGTAAATTACCAACAAAGTCTAATGAATACAAATCACTAAATGTAAGATATCGCAGGTGACAAAAATAGAGAGGAAAAAAGACAAGAGACGAAGTTGAGCTGTTGGCTGTTGGTTTGTCGGCACTCGGCATGTAATAACACACGACGCCAAGACAAGTTACTGGTAAACGTCTTCTTGGTGCGCGTTTACCCAACACAAACATTGCGGACAAAAAATCGCGCGTTTTATCTACACAGAGTGTCAAAAATGTGCAAAATTGTTTTATCAGAACCTTGTCAAGTTCTAGCAAGTTTGATAATTTTCGGCGTAAAATGGCCAAGAAAATAAAAAAAAATTGTTTTATTTAATAAAACTGTAAGTTTTTATGCTCAAAGTGTGGCCTGGGTACAAAGACACACACAAGCACTTAGTCGACGACGCCACTGGCTGATAGCAGCATCAACGATCGACTGGTCAAACTGTTCCTACTCATCGATCAAAAGAGTTTTAAATTTTCGATGTCAGCTAATTTGTTGCCTGCTACTTTCAGTGCAAAATATTTAATACCACAAAATTATTAAATAACATCGCGCGATTTTATGATGCAAACGTGAGCAATTTAATACTAATGATCAGAACGTCATGTACACCCTCGTTTAACACGGTAGTGCGTTGACAAAAATTAAGTGAGAAAAAAGTGAGTTTACCTTCCATAATGCTGTTTTCTTAGTTATTTTTGTGCGAAAAATATCAAAGTTGCTCGAATTTTGTGGACGTTTTGGTAAAACCAATCTTTCAATTTTTGAGACACGTTGTAGACGTCTTGGCAACGTACGCAGACAGGCTTTACACTCCGGAGGCGCTTATCATTCACATCGTTCAGAACATTTCTTTCAAACCGTTTTGTTTCGACCATCATAGTAACGTAGAAAATGAGTCGCAACATACCGCAATGAATGGTGGTATAGAGAGACGAGATGAGAGCAAGAACGCTAGCTAGCAACGTCCTCGAAGACCTTCGAGCATAAATGCGCTTCTTCTCATTTCCCGGATAACGAGATATAATTTCGTTGCACGGCAGCGCAGAGCGTGTGGGCAGAGCTAGCAGGCAGTGCGTCTATGGCTCCAGGCGACATCGACTGACAAGTCGTTTGCAGCCTGCTGTCTGCGACACGTCGCACCTTTGACGTCATTTCTGCGCACGCGCCATACGTAATCCATAGAGGTGCGCAGGAGCGGCGTCGAGCGTTAAAATGATTGGCGTCGGGAGACAGGAACTTGCAATTTTTGCGACAGACAGATGCAAGTTTTTGACAGAAAAAATACAGGCGCTAAAAGTTTAATCCTGTCTCTAAATTTTTCAAAAATAGGGGATTTTAGCCTCCAAAATTTTGTACTTTTGACGATAATTTTCCAATAGAAAAATTTTCCGACAGATTAAAATTTAGAAAGCAATAACACTGTTGCTCTTCGCCTCTTTGCTTTTGCTTTGAGACCAGTGGTGCGCAACGCAGCAGTAGTGTCCACCATCACCAGTTTTATCATGAATTATTCCATCATTTTTAGTTTTTTTACCAATACCAAAGTTTTCCCTTTTTTTTAAACTTTACTCTTCATAGACATCTGACACCCCTGTGGACTGCCGACCCGTAAGCGGACGTTTTAATAAAACGGCGGATTTACAACGAATTGGATTTTTTTGATCCGCCACCTTTCACATCATCAGACGACTGCTCATATCGATACCTTGACGTTATAGAGGCGGCTTCCGTTGATTGGAAAGGCGATGATGCCTGAGACTCGATGTGATGTAAAGGGCTTTCGTAGTTATCTTTATTACCTTGTGATAATTTGTTCAACGCAACATAAACATAATTTAAAAAAAAACATGTATAATGGATTAGACTGAGTGAACGGTAAACAAAAACACGATGTCTGTAATTTATGGGTCAGTAAGTTCTAATTATCGTACTGCCAGACTACGATCACGTACTAAGGTCTATCAAGGGTTAATGGGACAGGTCAAGTACAGTATATTATCTATCATAATAACATCCTACGTTTGTCCCCTATGCGTCGAAACGTCAACAAGTTATTACTGAAGATGCCACCGCCCGACAACGAGTTTTCATTGACCGAATCTGTATTAACGAGGCCCCGTATATGAGTTGTCGACCGGCTGCAAGACGATTATTAGATACACCGTACTAGGTAGGCCCATACGTAGGTCTGTATGGTACACTGAGAATTCAAGAAACGGTTGATCGTCTAGATTTCATAAAAGTTTTTACTGAATTTACTAATTTGCACCGATGTTTTCTGAAAGAAAACTTGATGGTCCTGGTCTCCCAAATGAAGCTTGACTTTCATTTGGCTTTATTTGAGTTTAAGAAAAAAGCAGATAAGTAAATCTTTTAATGCATAAACAAACGTAAATGCAAAAGCACTAATTTAAACGCACAAAAGCTACACAATTTTTAAAATCCAATGATTACTGTAAAGCTATAGACACAGTCATGGAGTTGAAACGGGTCCATAAAGGCGCGTACAGTCCGACGTAACTGAACTCACTAAACTGAGCTGACATGGTTTAGTTTTTGACAAAGTGACCAATAGCAAGCAGTAATGCATTACAGTAGGCACCGTCTAAGGGCGTCGGTGATACGTGCCTGTAGTCACATACGCGTCTGGCAGGCAATGACCTATGAAGTCGCCCTTACGTCCCTTTTTGCGCGCCTTAAAAATGACACTTTAGATTGAAGTTTTTTCGTCCTCTTTATCTGCATTCTTCTTACGCAACTATGAATAAACTAAACAATGGTAGAACTAAGCCTTACCCAGCAACTGTTGAGAGGAAAACGACAAGACGGTAGTCGGCTGCAAGCATATAATGTGTCGAAGACAGGTATAAATTTTCTGACACGAAACGTTGCTGCAGCTTTGTATCCAAGGGAAGTAATCGACGATTCATAATGATGCTGTAATATAAGAGCGTGGACAAAAATCGACGTGGACCTGCTTAGAATCAAGCCGAGTAATAAATAGTCAGTTCACCTGCCTTTTGTTGCGGTGCTCTACCGACTCTGGCTGCCTGTCTATAATGGCGCGTCCACACTGTCTTGACGTTCAAAGAAGACGACATCCGCTGCAGTGTCGTGACATTCTGGAGCGCTGCAATGTGTGCTCATAATGATTTTTAAGCTTAACGGAAAGAAAGCTAAAACAAGTAATTTGATCTAAGCGCATGAGACGCGCGACAGCCTCAGCAGCTTCTATATTCGCACATTGTCTTCGTCTATGTCCAGCCATTTCGTCGCAATTCACCCTTGAAGTGTGCACCGCAGCCGAAAATCGCAAAAAACACTAAAACACCCTATTTTGGGGGTTTAAGGTTATTCAGTGTAATCAATGTTAATACGGCTAAAAAGCTCGTCACCAGTGCTTGTTAATATAAGTAGCATGTCTTTGCCTATCTGCAATTGTTTTCACGTTAGACGAGCCAATATCGGTAAAATAAGCACTTTTTAGATAGGTATCCCCATTTGTTGCTCGTGTGCACAAGCTTCCTTGCACCTACTAAGACTAAGACTACTAAAATCTAAGTTCGATACTAAAAATTTTATACGCAGGTTCTTTTAATCTATATCATGCTGTTTCAGCGCAATTCACTTTTAAAATGTGTCACAACGCGAAATTGCGAAAATTTTTTACTATAACCCTTTACTTTGAAAGGTTAAGGTCGTTTAAGCTCGTCATTAGTGCTTGTTATGATAAACAGTATGTCTATGCCTATCTGTAAAACTGTAACTGTTTTTACGCTAGGCGAGTCAATATCGGTAAAATAAGCACCTTCAGAGGAATATCCCTCTTTGACGCTCGCGTGCGCAGGCTTCGTAGAACTTAGGGGGTCGGGACTTAAACTACAAAAATCTACGTTTGATGCTGAAAATTTCGTATGCAAGTTGTTCTAGTCTATCTCTAGCCGTTTTGTCGCAATTCACTTGTAAAATGTGCGCTGCAGCCAAAAATTGCGAAAAAGTCGCCAAAAACCTCTCTTTTGGGGAATCAAAGCTGTTCAAAATTATCGATGTTGATAAAACTAAAAAAACCAGTGACCACTGCGTGTTATGATAAGCAACATATCTGTATCTATCTGCAACCTTTTTCACAGTAGACGAGCCAATAGCGGCAAAATAACAATTTTGGGAAAGGGTACCTCTCTTTGGCACCCTCGTTTCAGAGAAACTTCGTCACCCAGGGGCACGAAATTTTGTCGTGATAAACAACAGTACTCGGGTCAGCCCATGCAGAGTGAAGATTTCGTGATCATAGCTTGCACCGTTTTGATACAATAGAGAAGTGTGACAGACCGACTAACAGACAGACAGACTGACGCCCAGGCAATGGCTAAGTCTCGCAAAGCATTCTGCTTTCGCGCATAAAACAAGAAATTTGAGCTAATGCTCACGAGACGCGCGAAAGCCTATAGCAGTTCCTGTTTAGTAGTTTAGCTGAAAATTGTGGTGTTCACGCTAAGTTAATATACAAATACCAAGTTTTCTATTTGGATCGCATAACGATAGTTGCGTGGCGCCACCTTGTGAATAATATAGATTTGTGTCGCGGCCCAAAATCGCCAAAAAATCCATAAAAACCGTTATTTTAGCGTTCAAGATCATCCAAGGTCATTGAATTTGGTGGCAATCGAGAGCCAGTGTACGACTTTCTATTAGTGATTAATAGTAACCTCGGCCGTATCTCGCACAGTTTCTGAGATACAGCGACTTATTGGCGTAAAATTGCAAATTTTTCCCACCCCCTCTCATTTAACGTCCTCGTTCGGGGTGACCCCTTTCAAATTTATGAAAAAGCTTTACGGTTTTTGAAATGAAAGTCTTTCAGGCAGCCGACGGTGAAGATTTGGTGATCCTAGCTTGCACCGTTTTTGACTGATCTACCCGCGTGGCAGACAAACAGACGGACGGACGGACGGACAGACGAACAGAATTGCACGGTTAAGACGCGCTGAAAGCAGTAGCTGCTTTCGCGCGTAAAAATTAGAGATTTGTTGCGGCTTCTCCGGCGTGTGGTGTGTAATACACTTTTTTATTTAAGCGCAAATTCTATTTAATTTGATTTGTTGTAAATATAAATTTGTTATACAACGTTCTGCAAGACAAATCTACCACATATCAATAATTTATCTTGCAAATCCACACCACAAGTTGTACAGTACATGTCCGTATCAAATCGAAGGCTTACAACGAATCTACAACATCCCACCATGATGTCTAACAAATTTAGCCATAACAAATCGAAGTAATAAAGTTTGAGTCTTAGCAGCAACTTACAACTAGCCTATAGTTGTCTTTTATGGTAATTAAACGACTAAACTATACAATGTTTGATTTTTTTGGTAGTGAATACCAAGTGCAACTTATTCAGTGTGCCACATGAGCATCGGGCAACTGCTAGTTAGCTGAAAACATACCGGCAACTAATTTATTATAACACATATAAAACAAATATTATCACGTTAGGCCACCAGTGTGTCAAATTTAGTTGTTTATTATTAGACAAATGCATTAATTTTGCCGAATTTATACCAACAGCTGATGTGTTCTAGTTCTCAACTAAGAGCCTATTCTGAAAATTTTCGCATACGCAAAATATATGTTATTCATTTACGATACTTTATTACTATTTGCATTCTATTATCATTGTAATCCACATGACTATTTTTATTTCTACAAGATTACTTTGGACACTCGTGCACACCTGTGTTCGGCGCCCATTTCTACAAGTCCTGATGATTCACGTGTTTTGTCGTGGCAACTAATGACACTGTTATCTTACGGATCTTTCGATCACTCTGCTGGTGTAATGGCTCTGTACAGTATATACACCTGGGCTCGACAGACACCGTGGGTGTAGGTAGGTGGCCAGTGTGTGATGTCTCCATTATCTTCTCTCGTATCTTCGTAGCAACATATCCGTCTCACTTAGCATCTGTATCCACGTCGACTGATTGTATCTTCCCATGCATCATCATCTCCGAGATTTAGTCATTCTACAAAATAGCGGGGACGCAAAAATCTCAGGAATGTAAAGCAAAAGCTTGCTGGAATTTCGGCATGTGTTTTGCGCTTTGCTTTTGAAATGTAGTGTAAAATATTTCAAAATTATTACATCAGATTAAAACAATTTTTGTAAATCTGTAATCGTTTCAACTGCACAAACTGTTAAAATTATTTTAAAAATTAGCATTAGTAGAAACAAATGGAAACAGAAAAAAATGCAAATTGTATTTTTGCTGAAACACAATTATACTATCAGAGCTAAACGTTTATATAAATTTTAGTAAAAGATACAAAAAAATCGTTTTTAATTTTTTTCTCTTTGGAAAAGGAGACGGAGTACGGCAATGATTACGCAAATAGTTTTGTGATGTATCCGGGGATTAGTAGGCCTAACTGTTCTTGTATAAGGAAATCTCTGATTATCATGACATTTGAGGTCTCTGAGGGGCGGGGGCGGTACGTGCCTCTAGTGTCCCCATGACTACACCAATGACAATGTTGTTAGGTGGTTTCTATAGATAGCATATCCGTTCTGCCTGCGTGGGCTAAATTCGACGCTTCATTTTCTTAAGCATGGATGCTTGCGGACGTGCAGCTAATGAGCCGCTGTCATTTTAGCTTGGCCACAATTATTCAACACTCGACACGCATTCAGACTTTGCTGATGCTGTTAGGTTCCTATTCTGAAAAAGTGAGAAGGTATGTACCGGCTAACCCACAATATACTATAGCGTAGTTCTAACAAATAATGGTGCCAATTACAGTGTACATTACATGTACATTACATACTCAAATGCTTTGATGATGACGTGTCATGCGCAGTTATTGCAATATTATCATTAATGCTATATGTTGCATTGTTTACGTGCACCTATGAGCATCAAGTACTGGCTAGAACAACGATTTCTAAATTTTTATAAGTTATTGTTGCACATTTATGTTATTACGTTACAGTTAGTTGATGTGTAGCATTTGCAGAGCAAGACCGTGTGTTTTGTTCAAAATAAAGAACCTTGAGGGGTTCACCAAGCTGAGAAAAAGACTTAGTAGCAAATGTTATTCAATCATTAGGTCTGTAGGCCTAGATATCTGATGTTTTGTAGTTTTGCAGCGTTGCACAAGGTTAAAATTTAGTTTTGTATTTTTACCTCATTTTTTTTCTTTTTTTTCATTTTTTATTGTTGCCGGTGTACATTAATTTTAATTACTGCAATCTGTAAATGTTTCACGGCCGACCAAACTACATACGCACAACTTTAAACTTAACACATTATCATTTTAACACTCGATTTTGAACTTTTGAGTTCCGACGTTCCTGCGTTTTGAAAGTGGTAGGTCGCGTGCGTTTCTGATAGGCCTACACTAGAAGTCGACAAACTGAAGTTACACCGATAATCAATGTAAGAATAAAGATAAAGCAAATAAAGGCAGGATATTTTTACGTCGTTTATATTGGCGAGCGTGGACCTTGTATGTAGAGGAGGGATGGAGATAAGAGAAACCTGTTTGTTGCTGCCGCTTGAACGCAGAGCGAGCGTCTGTATGTGACAGACTGATAATAACGTTCAGGTAATTGGTATCCCACGCGCTAATGTGACCTGCCTGTTAATGTCACAAAGTCTGGTGAAAACTGATGGCATTTTATCAACGAAGTGCCACCCTTTCGCTGCGTTGTGATATGACTTCGTTAGCTACGACTCCATTGGCCATCGTCAAGCTCAGGAATTTAATTAAACATTGTTTCTATAAGGGCCGACAAGAAAATGGGATAAGAAAAAAGTGTGGATATGGTTGACGTCAAACTTCGGTTAACTGCTGAGTGAAGAGAACTGAAAAGGTCTTGGCACTTGCTTTAATGTGCAACGGTTTTTATCGGTGACTTTCTAGAGAACTCCACGATGTCAAAATTGCAACCGAATTACTGACTATAATGTAGCCCACTAAAATGTTGCTGAGCCTGATAGTAATAAATAAATATTTAAAACCAAATGCACTAAACTATGATTTATCACAATTTACGAAGTATTTTATAATACATTCTGTGCACTAAAATAGTAAAAAATTGCTTCTGCTAGAAGCGTTTGCGTTTCCAGTTTTACTATAAAGCTATAAGAAGATTACGATGTCCGCAACCCCTTAGTCGGTGTGATGCAATTTAGTGACATTCTCTCGCTACCGAAACAACAAAACTTACTTACTTACTTTTTTTATGTTAAACCAAATCCTCTTTCATGCTCAGTGTCTAGAACAAAAAAAACTGCACATGTTTTAGTTCCAACGTGAAGCGTGATTCAGTAAAAATGGAGACGGGATAAAGAAATAAAACAGGTAAAATGTGTGACATAATGAGTTTAAACCCAGCAGCAAAATGCCAGTGACGACTAGACCCTGGACATGCGTGGTTAAGTCGGTTGTCACCCGACACGTAATCGTTACATAAAGCAAAAAGGTATAGATATGCCTACGGTGAATTTTGCCGACTACGTGTGCAGTTCGCTGTATATTGCAATCAAACAACCGTCTGCTTGACAACAGTGGTTCATGCTAGGATTTCTCCGCAGAGTAATGAAAATCTTCAAAAATCGGCAAAAAAATTACCGACGTTGTTTACGTTGGAAGTAGACTTCATCACGTTCAAAACTGTTCGTGCAAATAATGCGAATCTGTCACGTTATGGCCTAGATTACATCTCTAATTGCATTTAGAAAGCTGCCAATGATGATGTTTTGCGAGGGTTTGCCGAAAGCGAAAAACACTGCGATTGGACTCCGTGCCATAACTTGCTGTTCCAGTCCGTCTATCTCTTCCACTTGTGAAAACAGAGCCGCACGAAAAATTAACGCACTTAGTTTAAGATTAGCCAGCTAAACATGCAACGCAAAACTAAACAAAGACCAGTAAATTTAATAAATTGATCAATATACAACCCTTACTTAATGTATTTGATGATGTTTCGTTAAATAACTGTTGTATTTTCACTCTTTTGATAAATTTGTACAACTTATTAGTTTCCGTTTTAACCTATACCGATAAGATTATTCAAAAAGTTTTTTTAAACACCGATGCTCTTGACAATCTGCTAGACAGCCTATGTTAATTTGCGGCGGCTAATAAGAGTATTAAGCCTAATAGTCTGTGTTCGCAGAACTATTTGTAAAAACCGCACTGTGGTCTATAGGCTACGTAGTAATTTTTGTTTGCAGTATTTTTTGTTTTTGCATGCGGTGACTACTGGTGTCGCTTTTTAAATAATTAACCGAACGGAGACGGACAGAGGGACGACATTAAGTCATTTTCTTGGTGTGCGAGTTTTGACACATGACAACAAGGTGTAAAATATAGCTGTGCTGGCGTCTCCGAATTCATTAACAGACGCGAGTTTTTTCTGGTAGTCTGAAAACCAGTGAGTGACCAAATAGGAACATTTTGGTTTGAAAGACATTTTTTGCTTAAATTTCGTTTGCGAAATGAATTAGTAAGCTCAAATTTTCAGTGATAGTACTGTGCCGTTGTTGGGGTTTGTCTGAATGTCCACTTATTATTTTAAATATGCTGGTATAATAGTTAGCAAAACTGGATTTCGCATAAGCGGAAGCGGCCGAAAACGCGAGAATGGAAAATGTGTCTGCAACACAATCACAATGCAGGGGTAAAAAAGCAAGTCCGAAACAGAGTACATTTCCACCGCCGCGATGCGAAAAAGACAATGTGTTAAAACTCACAAAAACACGATGTCGTAGCACGTATTCTGAGTGACATATATGACCATAATAATTTATTAATAAACAAAAATACGCAACAAATCATCATCATCATCAAGACGCGAAGCGTTCAGCCGTAGCATTCCGCCGTTGCGATTTGTCGCCAAAACGAGCGGTCTTCTGCCAGCTGCAGAGCGTCGGTCACTGATATTCCTGTGTCC
>Ga0056128_1007171_pt1 | contig 14065 bp, 10 predicted proteins | sample WorMetLIZISLAND2_FD_71113 | JGI IMG/M metagenome (GOLD analysis project Ga0056128, IMG submission 71113) | Marine gutless worms symbiont microbial communities from Max Planck institute for Marine Microbiology, Germany - Olavius geniculatus... ... | reverse complement strand
GTCGTTTTTCAACAGAATCACATTTTATTTGGCTGTTAGATGTAGAAGGTTTTAGTAAATAAAGCTGTAAAATTTCGTATTAAAATCCCAAACGGTTGCTGAGAAAACGGCGAAAAAATTTAGGGGTCCACTTTTTTCTGCCGCACCCTGTAGAAGCCAAACTGTTGCCTGTTTCAGAACCATTTTGGTCGAGCGAGGAATATCTTGCTGTAGCGGACTACAGTCAGCAGAAAGTCTATCAGTTGAAGCCAGACTCCGGCGAAGTACGAGCGATACTGAGGAGCTCATGTCAACCGCACTCTTTGACCTTTGACCCATCAATCAACGGCTTCTATATGACTTGCGTTGAAAGAATTTCAAACACCAAACGCTATCGATATCGTATTCACAAGACAACTTTCGACGGCAGAATCAACTCCGCCATTTACAATGCACCGCAAGGCAAGGAACAATCAATGCTATTATCTACGAGACTGTAAGCTTATAGCGTTGACAAACTGTATCAGTGTGAGGATACACGCACGCTAAAATAAAATGCGTTATGCTATATGGTACGTATGACGCATGGCGTCATTTGCAAGTATATGGATTGGGCGGCATTATCTGCGTATAGATACGTCAGGCTCCGAGTTGCGCGGTTTGGACCTGGACACTGAACGAGGATTGCTGTACTACACTGACAGCGTTCAAGGCATCATAGCTGAGATCACGACCAGTGGATCAAACAGACGAGTTATATTCAGCCATAGTAGCAAACATCCTCGAGCTATTGTTGTCGACTCTAGCAGCAGGTAAACCTTAAAGCTACAACTCAAGCGCGTGTCACATTCACTATGATTCACACACAATATGTCATTGCTCGCAACAGTTAACAGCAACGAATAGGTCATTGTAAACTTGAGATATCTATAATCCAAGTGCATAGACATGCTCATATGTCTCAGAATTTGCACTTCTTGTAGCAGTGCAGAACTAGAAGCAGCAACGAGTGACGAGAGTTTTTGACGCAATGGCAGAGTCTAATGGACGGATAGACGGACAAACAGACGGACGCCCGAACATAGCTAGAGTGCTCTGCATAACATAGCAAGCTGTACTAATGCCCTGTAAAATTGGATATCAAAATGATCATTCTGACGCGACAATGTATGTTGTGCATAATTCTACTGATTATGATAAGCTACTTCAGAAACTGTCGTCAATTGAACAACAGTTGATGTGCTGTGATCTCTATGACATTTTCTAGGTCTCTTATTTTCCAGCTATATTCTCTTGCGTACATATATTTCATTGTATGGCGCACAATGTCAATGGGAAACCCGAATTGAATCTGAGAGCTGGACGTGAGGTAAGGTGGGGAATAAAATGGCTCAAAAGCTATATTGTGGAAAACGTTTTAGGTGGCGGCGAAAACGACATGGTGACAGCTGTTACAGCAAAACTACGAAAGCCAAAACATGAGGAGGACAGACAGCAAATTAGATTCTGACGAACGCAACGAGACGAAACATAATACGAGATTTAGAGGTTTCATTTATACATATGACTTTTTGACTTCTAAAGTACCAGTAACATGACAATTATTGTTTATTGCTTTTATGTAAATTTATTTGCACGTTGTAGGCGTATGTACTGGAGCGACTGTTCCGGTCCGTCGACGATTCAGACGGCACGTTTAATGGACGGAGGAGATCGACGCGTGCTTATCAGCGACGACCAACACTCGTGTATCGTCGACATCGCCATCGACTTCTACAGTAAGCCGCACACTTGTCAATCATCATTTACGTAGCCTACTTAACACGAAAGTCATACCGACTAGCTCTGTAGTTAATTTAGCAGTTGTATCGCCAGTCAATTTCCGACGACGTAATTAAGCAGAAATAACTAGAGAATTATTAAAAAATGTTATGTACTGTTGCAACCGGTTTGTTAAAAGATATACTTAGCTGATTGTTTTTGATATACCATTCACTCATACATGTAACGAAAAACAGATTCTGAATCTGATAATTTTTTTCAAATTTTGTGTTACAATTTTTGCTGACGATTCTTGCTTTCGTGCTTTTTCTCTGTGATCTAAGTAACTATAAACGCATGTATGCAGACGGGCTGATGTACTGGGTATCAATACGAAACCCGGCGGTAAAAATGTCCTCACTGAACGGCAGAGACCTAGTTACTCTCCTGAATGAGACAAAGGCTGATTACACAGGCATCACGCTGTACAACAATGCCCTCTATATCTCCGACTCATCCAGGAGGTCAATAATTTATAATATTCATAACATTGCGTGAGGTCAAGTTTTGCTAAGATTTTAGTCTAAGACTAATATCTTAAACTAAAGTCTTGACTTTGGTCTTGACTTTGGAGTGACTTGACTTTCGTTTGTGGTCGTCCATTTTTTACTCACCATCGAATTATTGCAATAATACGATTAGTTAAATCAACATTATAAAAGTGTTTTGCAGACCTATAAGCCTATTAATCGAGTGATGTGTGCAATATTCAACAGCACATTGACAGTTAGACGATGTGATGGTGAGTGATATCATTTTTTGATGATTTTTGATTGTTTTCGATGTGTCACTCATTGCATGTCGCCGTTAACAAGTGTATAAACTGATGTTTTGTACATTTATAAATGATAATGCTATAGAACTTATGTGCATAGGTGTGAATGTGATGTGTTTTGTTTTGCCTCCCTGTGGACATGCACAGTGTCGTCGCTGTTGTTGTTTAGGAACATCATCAAGTTTGATCTGGCAAGTCGTGCAATGTCTCTGCAGGCGCCCGGACTGTTCTCGAGTGCATTAGATGTTAAATACTTCAACACGTCTGGTGGTAAATATCCTGTCAAACGACAGACAGTGTTACTGCCTTAAATTCAAGTGCGAAAAACATCATATGTTTTAACTGAAATGCTTAGCATCACACTGTCGCAGTGGTAACTCTATTTTTCACGCGTGATAGCAGAATGCATCGCCCGTCTTAGCCATGGCCTGGGCGTCTGTGCGTCTGTCTGTCTGACACACTCTGCAGCCCTATCAAAACGGTGCAAGCTAAAATCACGAAATTCTCACCATTGGCTGCCATGGGAGTCTAGTTTATTGTGACAGAATTTTATGCTCTTAGGTGAAGGGATTCCCCTCAAACGAGGGCGTCGAATAGGGATACCCCCTTAAAAGACGTTATTTTGCCGCTATTTGCTCGTATAGTGTAAAAAAGGTTGCAGATAGGTACAGACATGCTGCTTATCATAACAAGCACTGGTGACAGGCTTTTTGGATTTACCAACATCGATGACCTTGAACGACCTTGAACTCCTCAAAAAGAGGTTTTTAATGAATTTTTCGCAATTTTTGGATGCAGCGCACATTTCTACACTAAATTGCGACGAAATGGCTAGAAATAGACTAAGACAACCTGCATATGAAATTTTCAGCATTCAACGTAGATTTTAACAGTCGAATTGCCGACCACCTGAGTTCACGGACGCCTGCGCAGGCAGGCGTCAAATGCGGGTACCCCTTAATTAAATATAAAAAAAACTTACCAGCTTACACTACTGTGTAAGGGCGACCAAGTCACGCATCCAAAACTGCAGAAATCATTTTACTAGAACACAGAGTGATAAAACGACGAACTAGTTGCCCTTACAAACCCATTTAACCTTTTTCACCCCGCATTATCCCGTGAGCCATTAAATGAGTGAAATTTTACACTGTGCCTTGTATCGAGTCGGCGGCCGGTGCACCGGCCCAGCAGGAATGAGGTTGTTTTGCCCTGACTCCTGTAACTTCTATACAAAGTTGTGTACAACTACAGTATATGAATCGTTCGTGACGACTTAACGTTACATCACAGGCGCGTAGTAACGCGGCAATAATATTAAGTTACGTTTATTGTAAATTTGTAATATACCAGTACCCAATAGGCCCATACATTAAAACGCTTTCACCATCGATACTTATCGAATGACGCGTTCTTTTTTCAAGTAAAGTAAGCATTGAACACAGATATTTTTTGCGCACACGAGTGGCAAGAAACATTGTGGGTCGATTTCATTTTTAATCTTGAAATGTTCGTTCGTGAGTTTTGACGTTGATAAGATAAAGGTTAAATTTTAGTGATTCATGACATGCGAGGTGTGGATAAACTGACAAAATCATGACTTCTGCAATCTGCATGAATAAATGACCTACAGCCCATGGTGATTAAGCTACCGTACACCTACATGCCCGTATATAACCAGTCTTCCAAAAGAGGTTTAACCCTTTTTTCCAATTAAACATTTTTAGCTACAGACCAACGGTACATTTAATCAGCTGGGAAAACATTTGCAATAGCCACAAGCCTTACAATGGTGTGCCTGCTTTGTCGTTTATTTGCTCATGTTCGAGTGCCCCCCCCCCGATGTTTCAGCCAGACACAACGAAAAGGCGATTGCGCACCCGAATGTGCCATTCACTCAGAACTGTGCTGTTATTTGCATGTTATTAGCTATAATGCAAGCTTTTATTGGCAAACAAAAACTGAACAATTGCTTGAAAAATTGTGGCTAGAAAAGCAATGTTATTCTGAACGCATTTTATATTCTACCAAGTAATTAATGTGCTTTTTAATAATCTTTAATCGCAATAAGATGCAGCATACAGTAAAAAAAAATACAATACAATGCAGAAGCTAATTACTAAAAAAAAACCTAAGCTAAAAGACAATATTAAAAAGAAAACAGTAACAGACGGAGTGACAGTCACAGACGGAGTGGCAAGATCTTTATCAACGATTGCTTCAAGTACAGGTAGCCTACTGAAGAGTGTTAGCTTTTTAGCAGTCAAGTTTATATTGTATGGTTGTAGTTAACTAAAATGTTATAGTTAATTATTTTTGAGTAAATTAAAATGTTATAATTTTATAATTGTGCAACGTTTGATAATGTTATTTTTTACGTAATATACTTTTAGTTTATTATTCATCAGTATTTACTTGAAATACAACTAAATTAAATAAAATTTTGCATGTGACATTTCACACTACGCTATAATGCAAGATTTTATTGGCAAACAAAAACTGAACCATTGTTTGAAAAATTGTGGCTAGAAGAACAATGTTATTCTGAACGCATTATATATTCTACCAAGTAATTAATGTGCTTTTTGTGACAGGCACAGACGGAGTGGCAAGATCTTTATCAACGACTGCTTCAAGTACAGGTAGCCTACTGAAGAGTGTTAGCTTTTTAGCAGTCAAGTTTATATTGTATGGTTGTAGTTAACTAAAATGTTATAGTTAATTATTTTTGAATGAACAGAAATGCTAAAATTTTATAATATTTTTGTGTAACTTTTGATAAGCTTATTTTTTACATAATATACTTTTAGTTTATTATTCATCAATATTTACTTGAAATACAACTAAACTAAATAGAATTTTGCATCTGACATTTTACACTACTGTTTATAATCACGCACTAATAGGGTGTTTACACGATCGAGCAAACATCGAGCAGCTAGCTCGACGTTCTGTGGTAATTAGAATGCTAATTAAGAGGGCGGGCGAGTTGTAATTGGAAGGCATATATAACACCTGATCAGCTGTGGGCTAAAAGTCTAAGCCTAGGCCTACATTTGAGCCAAGGGTGGGGTTCCAATAGGCCTGCTTGAGCCAGCTCGATGTTTGCTCGATCGTGTAAACACCCTATACGTCAATTTTAGACAAAAGGGTCCGACGAAACTTCCCACCGGACCGCACCAAACCGTACCAAACAGATGTCCGGTGCGGTCCGGTGCGTTTAACCCTAACTCTAACCCTAACACTAACCCAAATCTTATACCTAACCCTAATGCGGCATTCACACTACGCGCGGAGTCCGCGCGTACTATGCTCGTAGTGTGAATGCTACGCAGGGACGGACACGGAGCGGATCCGCGGCGTATCCGAGCAGCACTGCTTATCTGCCGCGTATTCGCGGCGGATACGCGGCAGATACGCAGGTTCAAATACGGATACGCGCGTGTCCGCAGTCCGCTCAGCTCGGCGGATCAGCCCGAATCGTGTCGAGTTCAATTTGAGCAGACAGCGTACGACGCGCGTACTACGCGCGTAGTGTGAATGCCGCTTAACCTTAACCGTCTGGTGCGGTCCGATGCGATCTGGTGCGGTGTTTCGTCGGACCGATACAGAAGGCAAGTAGATCAACATCCACGGACTAATACATCACTGAGTAACTAAACCATGCTCGTGAAAATATTTTTATCGATCAGTTTTTATACAATTTAATTTTATACAATGCTGAATTTTGTGCAATTTTGACACTCTAGAGAAGTCAAACATGATGCTGATCGTGGGGATATCAGCCGGTGTTGGAGGTCTTACTATCTTCATTATCATCGTCTTTGTCGTCACTGTTCTCATCCGCGTCTTCTGTCGCAAAACACCGCGGTACATTGAAATGTCTCGCCTATACAACTAGAAAACATATCCATGTCGACCCAGTGCCGACATATTATGCGGCTGTCTGTTTAGCTATACACTGCACTGCGCCCTTGAGACAACCCTAACTATGACCTTTGACCCTTCGTGCTAGAAACTGGCTCACAGGTTACACCTGTCGAGAAAAACGTTTACACAAATTTTGCTTTCTCTACCTCTTTTTGTTTTCAAGTTAGAAATCAGGAGCCCGTTGCTCGCACGTGATAATCAGACAGACAGACCGAAAAACAAAAGTTAGATACAGCCGGGGCGAACAGTGGAGCGACCGACGTACATTTTGTTATGGACACTACACGGTTCGTCATCGTCAGGCGTTGACCGTAACATTATACGTCTGGTCGTACGTCCGTGAGTGCTTCCGTGAGTCGCGAGAAAGTTTGTCACTAGCAGTCTAGCAGGACGTTTCAAAAGCCAGTTAAAAATATTAGCAAGATTAAAGCCGATAATAAAGTACAGGGTGAGGCAAAAAAAGTACACCCTTAAAGTTTTTCCCTGTTTTCTCAGCAACCGTTTGGAATTTTAATTTGAAATTCTACAAGATTATTTCGTAAAACTTCCTACATCTAAGTACCGAATGAAATATGATTTTGTTGCAAAGCGACGAAGTTATAGACCTTTTAACATGACCGCCTACCGATTTTTTAGCATTAAAAATGTTTAAGCTAAAATGCTATTTAATTTTAAAAAACCGGTTACCACGTTACTGCCAATGACGTGACACTAACGTTTTAATAAACAGTAATTTATTTTGTTTAGAAATTATCATTAAATTTTCGTTCCTTTAAAGCAATTGCCGGCTGCACACACAGCGCGCAACGCCGCGCAGCGCACAGAACTGGCTGCGGGCCAGCTGACCAGATTTCATCACCAAAGACCAGTGGCCTCCAAGTTCGCCGGATATGAACCCAGTTGACTATCATGTGTGGGGTGCACTGTTGGAGGCTTACCGCAAGCTTAAAACAAAACCGTAAGACAATCGCCGAACTCAAGCAAGCGCTTCAGGTTATCTAGGGCAACTTGCTACAGGGACCAATCGACAAAGCTGTGAAAGACTTCTCAAAGCGACTGAAGGCTTGCGTTGGAGCTGGCGTTGGATACCTAAAACACTTACAGTGACAGTGGAATTCTGACATGTGATCATTAGTTAACTGTGTTGTTTCAACTATATTATTAAATTGGTGTTGTAGCCGGAACATTTTTGAATGCTGAAAAATCGGTAGGCGGTCATGTTAAAAAATCTATATAACTTGTCGTTTTTCAGGAGAATCAAATTTTACTTGACAATCAGATGTAGAAGGTTTCAATAAACAAATCTGTAAAATTTCAAATTAAAATTCTAAACGTAGAGTAGTTTAGTATATTATGTACAGGTCGTTACTAGATCAGAATGTGCAAAATTTCGGAATCTCGTATCTTCTAAACAGCTTGACGTATTTCAACAAAATAGCGTAGGTTTATTTATTATGGTTTATTATCTTTTTTAGATATATTTATTTGTATTTTATTTGGGGCTACTGTTCATAACTTATTTTTTTGCATTTTATTGCATTCGTGTAAACTGCTAGCCACAAAATGTAAATGGTAAAATAAACTGATTCTGTTAACTAGAAATACGTTCGGTGGAACGAGGTATCTGTCCCATTGCCACGCTATATAGCCTAGCAGCTGTTTATAAGGGGGGTATTTGCAAACAGGGCGCAATTATCTTTCACGGCCGAGTTGTAGTCAGTTTTGTCCCAAAATTCGTTGCCATGGCAACAGGGGTCAACAGGGGAGAAATTTAAATGACACCGTCGGATAGCCTGATCCCGAAAATAAGGGGTAGATGCAAACAGTGCGCAATTATATTTTGCGGGGACCGAGTTATACCGCTTTAAAATCTCCATTGGCTGTAATGCAAAAATTGTGCAACATTTGAATGGTTGCTATGACAACAGGGGTCGTTAGGAGGTAAATTTAAATTATACCATTAGATTGCCCAACCCCAAAAATAGGGGGTAGGTAAACACAGCGCGCAATTATCTTTTACGAGGACCAAGTTATACCGTTTTGAAATCCCCATAGGCCGTAATGCAAATTTTTAAAAATTGGAGTTAAATAGGGGAAGGAGTTATCAGATTTTTTTTATCCCAAATCATCTCGATCTTTTCGGGCCCCGAATCACTGTGCAAAATTTCATCATAATCGAATCAAAATTGCGGCCGTAGGAGTGTTTACAGACAGACTGACAGAAAGACAGACGCAAGTGATTTTATAATCTGTCCCATGCTATGCTATAGCAATGGGACAGATAATGATAAGCTGAAGTTAGAGTGTGTGGTGCATGATACTACAGCAGACGGGTTGCTGAGCCAAAACCGCCGGAGACAATATTCGTGACTAATGCCGTGCCCGCAGCCATGATACCGATGTATGGTATGAGGCCACCGACGTACGACGAGATCCCTGCAGCAATGGGGGACGGGTTCAAGGAGCTGGACAGCAGACTGGGCAGTGACGGCTACGAGCGTCTTCAGGCTCCGACTAACGCCTACAGCATGCTCGGCGTGGCACCGTCTCTCCCGCACACCAACAGACCACCGCCGCCGCCTCCAGTCAAACCAAAGCCGAAACTCAAGTCAAGCAACCACGACGACGATTACCTTTATTTCTCGTCCGTAATGCAAGAGTAGCAGATCGGAGAGAGTTCTCTGGCACTATAATCCAGCAAATTTCGTTTTTGTATACTAGGCACATTACAATAAAGGCGAATGTTATTATTCACCAGCAACTCATGCAACTCTTTGTTACGCTACTGAGAGAATGCAGCTTATACGAGTATACGGACTAATCACTGGACACGAACTAATGAGATGATGTATAATAATGTATAATAAAACTAACGACTGAATCGTTTATTTTAACAAAAAGTTTAAGACTATACTAACGTTTCTTAGTTGTGCCTACACGGAAGTAACAAACTTTTACATAGCTATTTCGTGTATTACTCCAGATTAATTATTTGATTGTTAAGCCCTTGGGGCCTATTTACTTTTGAAAGTTTCAATGTGATTTACTGTGTTAATTGTTCGGCTCGAATTGGTGATCGGTATGGTGTTTGTTTAGTTACTGTTATTCGCTATGTTTATAAGTTTGCATGTCCCGTACTTTGAACTCTTGTTATCTGTCCCATTGCTATAGCATAGCAAGGGACAGATGATAAAATCACTTGCGTCTGTCTGTCAGTCCGTCTGTAAACACTCCTACGGCCGCAATTTTGACTCGATTTTGGTAAAATTTTGCACAATGATTCGGGGCCCAAAAAGTAAAACCGAGTTTGTTTGGGATAAAAATCTGATATATCCTTTCCCTATTTTACCCCAATTTTCAAAAATTTGCATTACGGCCTATGGACACTTCAAAACGGTATAAATCGGTCCCCGTAAAAGATAATTGCACGATGTGTTTACCTACCCCATTTTTTCGGAATCGGGCAATCTAACAGCGTAATGTAAATTTACCCCCTAACGATCCCTGTTGCCATAGCAACCATTCAAATGTTGCTAAATTTTGTATTACACCCAATGGAGATTTCAAAGCGGTATAACTCGGTCCTCGTAAAAGATAATTGCGCGCTGTTTGCACGTACCCCATATTTTTGGGTTCGGGCTATCCGATGGTGTCGTTAAAATTTCTCATCTGCCGACCCTTGTTGCCATGGCGACAAATTTTGGGGCAAAATTGACTATAACTTGGCCCCCGTGAAACATAAATGAGGGCTGTTTTCACCTACACCTCTATTTTCGGGCCCGGGCTATCCGATGGTGTCATTTAAATTTCTCGCCTGCCGATTCCTGTTGCCATGGCAACGAATTCTGGGACAAAAATGACTACAACTCGGCCCCCGTGAAAGATATTTGCGCCCTGTTTGCACCTACCCTCCCTTATAAGCAGCTGCTAGGCTCTATAGCGTGGCAATGGGACAGATGCCTCGTTTCACAGAACGTATTTCTAGTTTAATCAAACAACGACATTGCACAGAAATTAATCTGATAGGTACAATACAGACTATACAACATGTGAAGACACAAACACTGCAATTTATGACTGAAAAAATAATATTTAAAGGCAAACGCAACTGAAGTATCGCGTACTACATGTCGGTCTTTAAGCTTCCAATTAACACGGAAGATTTTTTGTTCACTGTATTCTAAGTTATTTCTATACTAATACTAAATACCAGATTCATTCACTCAAGACAGTAAAGTGAATACTGTATACAAAAAGCACTAAAATTCACGCATGATACTTTCTACGCGTAACTTTTCCACTGTTACCGCTTCAACAGTTCTCAGCAAACGGCGACTTCTCGTTGACCAAGCTGTGGCATGGAATCACATTGAGAAACTGTGTGTAGACCTAAGTTCATATGTAGATCTGTTATATTGCGGCTTAGTGGAGGACGTGCAAAGTATGGCTTGAGAGGATCCTAGGAGTGCACGCTGTACTTCTTGATGAGTTCACGCAAGTTGTCTCTGTTGGACCCAAACACTTCATCCAACTGTACATGCAACATAAACACGGCATGTGTGGGCTACATCATGCATTCTGTAGTATACGAATGGCGTGATAACGTCTTTCAACATCTACTTGCCACAACAATGAGCTGTGTGTGAATAGTGTATGTTTCATCACGGTGTAGAGTGTATTATGCGAGGCATAAAATTAAGGCAGTTATAACACTCCGGTCACTGTGATGAAAAACGGGTCATAGGAGAGCTGTGTAGGTCAAAAATAATTATATTAATTAACGCTGTAGGTGTGCGTTGACTTTGTGATTATAATCTGCAGCTGTACGGCATCATTGTCTTCTACGTTGCATCAAATTTTTACAATTATGCGGCCGTCCATTAGGGGTCTTGTCCGACCGTCCGTCCAGCTGTCTCGTACGGGCGCATATAACCGAGAAAAGCCCAGCTGTCGCTAGGATAGCCGACCGTACTGGTTGTCAGTGACCTTTAAAGTCATCTAAGGTCGATAATTTTCATCTTATCTAAAAAGGCGTATGTCACTTCCTGCTAATGATTTATATTTTATAGTAACCTTGGCCCTATATCTCACCGTTTTCGAGATATAACCAGTTTTCTTGTTAAAACGCACATTTTCCTACCCCTTTCATTCAATCCCGACTTTGAAAATATTCCCCTTGCACTAGATTGATAAAATTTTGTATGCTTAGGTTTAAAACACATGGCTAATTATTTGTGTAAAAAAATTCTTCCCAAGACCTAACGCTTAGCCACAATACATTTGTGACAGACGACGAACAGACAGACTGACGACAACCGTACCTTGAGCTCGACCGTTACGTAAGTACGGTCGGCTGAAAAGTCATAGAAAAACATAAATGGGTGTAACGTTTCACAGGACAAAATATCCGGCGTACATGCCAATTTTTATTTAAAAAATCAAGGAATGTAATATCTACATGAGCCTATATACCCTCTGAAATCAGAGTTCCTTAGCTACATTTCTGCTGCTGTCGATATGGGTTTATCTTGTTTCAAATTTTCGTGGTAACCTCCAAAAAAGCATCATTTGTGCACAAAGGTGCGGTATGGTCGTTCAAAGTTACCGGTATCCAAAGTCGTTCATTTTGGTGTTAATTACAAGGGCATATAATTATGTCTTCCTATTAATAGTAACATATTGGCCCTGTCTTGCACCATTTCTGAGATACGGTGAATTATTGGTTTAAAATCGTTAATTTTTCCTACGCGTCTTTCATTTAGCGTTTTTGATCGGGGGTGACCCATTTCGAATTTTTACAAATGCTTTACGGTTTCTAAAACTAGAGATTTTGCGACAGCCCACAATGAAGATTTCATGATCCTATGTTGAGTCATTTCGATACAATACAGCAGTGTAGCGGACAGACGGACAGACGCCTCGACGATAGCTAGGACGCGCTAAGCACTACGTGCTGTCGCGCGTAATAAACACCAGACTACACACATAAGCCTAACATGCAAAGAACGAACGTATCAGACAAGTGAGGTAGACCTTTTGTCCGTTCCTGAAGAGCATAAACGTCGGCATAAACTGCAGACCCCATTGCTCGGCTACCTCCTGCAACACGCCAAATCACGCTAGGATCTATAAACAGCATAGCAAGCGTGCGCTGACTAGGCTTACCTGCAGGCATTCTGCGCACGTATATGGTATAGAATACACTATTGATTTATGCTGACAATTTCAACGAGCTCTAGTGGATTTTGTCAATTTGATGTTGGCAGGTGGCTTTGACAAAGAAGTCAACACCATAATTTTTGGCGGAAGACTGATCGATCGCTTTGTCCAAAAAAGACTGGCAGCAAAATGTGCCAACAACCACGTCATTACAGGACGAAGTCAGGCTCTGCAGCCCAGCAGCTGGGTGTGGGAGTCGCAGGTGGAGCAGAAGCGACCCGTTCATGCAATGCGAAGGCTCGTTCAGAATCTGCCGCCTGGTAACGTGATCGTTAAATTAGATTTCTCCAACGCTTTCAATTGCACTAAACCAGATCTAATACCTGATAAAGTGGCCATGCAAACTCCTGGAATATACCGTCTCTTCCACTCAGCATACACGTGTGAGCCAACTCTGACGTTTGGCGAACATCAGTTGCGGTCAAGTGAGGTTGCGCAGCAGGGTGACCCGTTGGGTTCGCTGGAGTTCTGTGAGGCCATACACCCACTTCTCACTGGCCTCCACTCAACAGTAAAAGTTGGTTTTATGGATGATCTCACTCATTCAGGTGATCTGCAAACTGTGGAGAGAGATGTCAGCACAGTTTTAGATGCGCAGCATACAGGCCTCCAACTCAATCAACCTAAATGTGAAGTCATCATGGAAGATTTTAATTGTACAGCAATTTTTTCTTCATCTCCTCTCAGCAGTTTCAGCAGAATAACCAAAGAAAAAATGATTCTTCTGGGGGTACCAGTCTTCAAAGGTTTGGCTCAGGACATGGCCATCACCCAGAATATAGCCGAGCTGAAGCGGGGTAGTGATCGGTTTTCAGTGCTGCATTTACATAATGCTCTGGCAATGGCATTACTGAAGCCTCAGCATGCCGAAGCTACTCTATCTCCGCAGAACATCGGACTGCAGTGATAAACCTCTGCTATCACAGTTTGACAGAACCTTAAGATCGGGCTTATCCACAATACTTAATGTAGACATCAACGACACTCAGTGGCTCCAAGCTTCATTGCTTGTCAGAAATGGTAGACTTGGGATCCGAAGTGCTAAGATGCTGGCACCATCCACCTTCTTGGCTTCAGCTGCACGACCTCCAACAGTCCATTCTTTCTGACAGTGCCCAAATACTTGAGGACGAGTCAGTTGAGACCACGGAACAGCAATGACTAGCAACCTCAGGGTCCGCCAAACCAGCCACAGAAAAAAAACAGCACATCCAAATGAGCATGGGACAGACGGGTGGTAAAACTACAAGAGACAGAGCTACTCGCTCAAGCCCCGTCTGAGACCGACAAAGCCAGGCTTTTGGCAGCATCATCTTCTTACTCAGGCGACTGGCGACTGGC
>Ga0056128_1007168_pt1 | contig 14066 bp, 5 predicted proteins | sample WorMetLIZISLAND2_FD_71113 | JGI IMG/M metagenome (GOLD analysis project Ga0056128, IMG submission 71113) | Marine gutless worms symbiont microbial communities from Max Planck institute for Marine Microbiology, Germany - Olavius geniculatus... ... | reverse complement strand
CTGGTGTGGCCACACCAGTTTGAGAGAACTTGTGTAGCCATAGGGTTTATCGGACTTAGTCCTCGAAGAAACCCATTCTTTGCCTCATTCGATCAAGTCCTTTCTTAAAAACATTCACTGACTTTGCACAGACGATATCTGGATCCAAACCGTTCCACCTGTTTTGCTATAAAAGACCTGTATGAACCCTGTTAAACAAAACGAACTAGAACGTCTTGGATAGAAATAAAGTGAGAGAAAATGAAATAGAAGTACTGCACAACGACGCGACTTAACTGTCGAGTTGAGTCGCGTCGGCGTCGTAAATGTAAATTGAATAGGCTAATGCCAACAACTGCCGACGGATTTTGTCCAAAAATTTGAAAATTGAACAAATTTAAAACTTATCTACTCGATTTGAGTTAGGTTGCATTGTGTTGCGTCGTCACCTGCCGAGCTTCGCAGGTACGCATTGACACCAAGGTCAGAGACAGACTTGGCGGTTTTAAGCCCGAGCCAAGGGGATATTGCCGGCTAGAACCACCACTGGGCAAAGGCGTCGTGGGTCAAAAATAGGCAAAGCAAGAAGTAGCAAATTTCCGACAGATGAGATTACAGGTGCATAAAATTTTAAAATTTTCTTTAACATTTCTTCAAAATTGGGCTGTTCAGCCTAAAATTTTGACAAGATAAAAATTTTCTGGCAATTTTCCAACAGCGCAAAGTTAAGGGAAGGGGCAATATTTGCCCCCCCCTTCTCCCTTCCCACGCCCCTGGCCACTACGCCACTGAAGTTAAGTTAACGCAGTCAGCAGCTCACCGCCGGTTGCCGTTGTCGAGCCGTGGCGCTCAGGTCGCTGTAGACGTCGTTCGCAAGTCGGTTGATGAACGCGTCGATCAGACTTGTGCTGTCGGCAGTGGTCTGTCCTCCGTGTCTGTCGTCTGTCGGTGTGGCGTGCTTCGCGCGACGTGCACACGACAGCGCGATGTCGACAGCGTTCATGACAATGTACTTGGTCAATTCCGTGCACAGAGTCGGCGGACAAGCCGACGACGACGACGCCGCCACCTTTAAGCAATCAAGAAAGTAAGTAAGCAAGTGAAACGTAAATTTATATAACGCATCAAAGCCAGAAAACGCATGAGAACTCTGAAAAGATCAAGAAGCCCAGCTGTTAGTGCCCCGCAAACAGTACCCCCGTTTGTTGAGCGGGTGCCCGTATGGGGCCGCGATTTGATACCATAACATCAACGAAGTTAATCAATGCCGGGTCTAGTTGATACTCGGATGCGTGACGTCTGCAAACGAATAGGGGAAAAATTCTCTATGTAACCAGGCACCTAAGTCAACTCAGCCTGGCCATCCGTCCGTGTGGTGGGCGCAATAAGTAAGCGAAAGCTGGGGCGTAAACAAGCACACCACACGATGCACTAGCCCGTATCCGTGGTCTGACAGCGTAAGCTGGTGTCTGGCTGAGGGCTAGGGAAACGAAGATCAGCTTTGCCCTATGGAAAACTTAACATGTACGTTTTTAAAGGCGCGTACATAGCGACGTAAGTAAACTGAACTAACACGGTTTAGATTCTGATGAACCGACCAGTGGGCAAGCAGGCGTACGTGAGCGTAGTCACGTATAGGCCACCGACGCCGTTAAACGGTGCTTACTGTAATGCATTACTGCTATCCCTTTGGTCAGTTCGTCAAAAACTAAACCGTGTCAGTTCAGTTCAGTTACGTCGCGCTGTACGCGTCTTAACTTTACGATCAAGTACTTCGCGAAAGGCTACCTGTACGGATTTGTTGGAGGCGTGTGGTAGAACGTTGGATGTCATCAGGTCGTGGTTGATCTCTCTCAGCGTCTGCTGTACGACAGTCTCAGCCAGCACTGACGCAGCCGACAGCCTAGGCACTGCGCTGTCAGCCACAGAGACTTCATTGCGCACTCGACTGACCGTCTGCCGCACCACCGTCTCCGCCAACAGAGACACCTGTTATACCAGTCATGTGATTTATTTTAAACAAAGGTCAAAGTAGCTTGGCAAAAGGCGGAATCGCTGTGGCAAATCCACGCACAAAACTCCTACTGTTTGTATTCACCAGGTGGCAGCATAGGACTGACGGTAATTTGGTCACAATTTGCCTAAAATCTCGACCCCTTCTCCTGGGGTCAGAGATCCCATATTTAACAATGTGCCATTGAACCTTAGGAATGTAGAGTCTACCTGCAAAGAAAGTGCACGGCTGAATCCGTCAAACGCAGGTGTACGAACATAGTAAGCGAATACTGAAATTGTTCTGGCACAACAGAAACATTTTAGCTTAAGTGCTCAGAAACGTCATCCTAACTGCTGAAACTGCAGAACCCATGGAGGAGTTTACAGCTAGCGCTCCCTAAAGCCCTTAAACTGTTGGGGGAAGAGAAACCTTTTCTCACCTCCCCTCGGTCTTTTGGGTCTCTATTTTCAACCCTACGGGCGTCGTTGGCCCCTCCCACGAAAAATGTCTAGATCCGCCACTGAGACAAAATAGGCTACCATAAAGTAGACTGCCTGTGATTGCGGTTTGGTGGCAGTAGAGGCGACTTCGTTGCAGACGCGACTGACGGTCTGTCTAACGACCGTGTCGGCTAACAGCGACACGTCGGACCGAGGAACCCTGTCAGAGCAGATTGTTGTCACACCGGCCGACTGTGCACGACGAGCTGACCACTTCGACGCCTGCAGGAAGTGAACCAGTCATGTTTCAACAATAAAATAAGTTAATTAAATTCATAATTGAAATGAGATTGCATTCAGTTAATTGAAATCGTAATTGGAGTTGATTTCTACGGACAACTGAAATCGTAGGTTCTAATTGAAACAGAGACTGATAATTGATAAAACTTTGGCTATGTAACTAGAATTATGAATTAATTTCAAAACTGAAGTCAGAGTAAAGTTACTAAAAATTTACACTTTCAACTTTCAACAGTCACTCTTTAGAAGACTTTTCTGATTCTGTACGTCATAAGTTTATTTTGCTGCTTTTTTTGGCAGATTATAATAAGCCTGTCGGAAACTGTATAAGGCCTAATGCAACGACATAGCTGGCAAAAACTGTCTATTGTTGGTTGATGTTGAGCCATTATTCTTAACTAAAACTGAAATGAATCTGACAACTTAAAATCAAAGCTTTATTACATTTAAATCGAAAATTATTTTTTGTAATAATTGAAATATATACCGCTACCCTGAAGAGCTGGTCTCCGAGTTCGACGACTGCCCTGATCTGGTCGTGGGTCATTCTGTCAGTCAGACAGAGTCGAATCAGCTTCTCCAGCACTGAACGCGCCCGGGCTGCAGGCGGGTGAGATTGGCAGCTCGTAACATCCTCCGCACCGCAGACCGCTTTCATCTCGTCTGAATCAGCTATCCCACATCCACTATCAATCAGTGTGTCCGAATTAGCTAAAAAAGAACTACAGGGGCTCACATGTTGCAGTGCTCGGTGACATTATTAATAGCACTGAATGCCTGTCTACAACTTAAACGTGCGTACAGAGGAACGTAACTGAACTGAACTGACAAGGTTATAAACCACTTTATTCGCAACAAGTGCAGAATACAAATGACAAAGAAAAAGACAGACAGGGACAGAATGAGAAATTAAACTGTCAAAATGATCACAAACATCCAAGTACAACTGAAGCAAAGTGACTATAAACGGTGGATGCAAAAGAACAGTTAGTTTTTATACATAGTAAATCGCAATAATATATATAGTTTTGAAGGTTACCAAGATAACCATACTTAAAATTCTGAACACAAAACACACTACTGAGATATCTACAGTTAGTACTTAGTAGCACATGATATCAGAAACTTCCACCTACGCAGATCATAGTAATGCTCAATATCTAGACAAGAAAAAAATATTGCAACAATTTAACAGATTCCATACGACTGTACAGCTGGTACTCGATGTAACTGTTCGCTAAATTTTATGAATTAAATATCAATCACATAAAACTGTCATACGTAGAAAATTTATGCATGAAAATGTGAAAAATCACGAAATTTTAAAATTTTATGTTTAATCACTGCAGAAAAAATACACCAAAATTTTTTTCTGGAGTCAACGTTGACCCCACGGTATTAGCAGGGTTAAGATGTGTTTAAAGCGACAGAAATGAAATGAAAGCATGGATCGGCTTCCATTCCATTTCGTTTCAGTTCATTTTATTTTGTTTCGTTTCGTTTCATCGCAGCTCAGTTCAGATCTGTCACTTTGTACGCTCCTTCAAGAGGAACAGCAATTCCTCGATCACTGCAGTGTTGGATAAAGTAGTCAAAAATTCTACTTGAGTAGAAGTAAAAGTAGTGACCCCAAAAATCTACTTAAGTAGAAGTAGAAATTTTTTCTGCTTAAGTAGAAAGTAGGCTGACTTCAAAAACCTAACAGTGTGTTTTAATGTCGAATCATAAACCTGCATGCTTTCTGACGTTTAGAGTCATACTGATACTGGCCATTTACCAGCAATTTTACCTCCACTGATCCCCAGTAGGGAAACGAGATCAAACTTTAGTCAATAGTTTAGTATTTTGGAGTAAAATTTATATTGTGATGCATAATGCTTAGCCTATATAAAACAATCGGAATGAGTGTTACAGTCTTAAATGTCAAGATACTACAGAAGGGCAAGACGTTACGATGCAACGACAGCTTAATTACTATCACTATCAGTTAAAGATAAAATATTAAAAAAATAACTTAACGTGTTGTCAGCTGTTGTATTGCAGTAGTTGATGAAATAAGTACTTTGTAAGAAAAAAATTACTTTTTAACGAAAAGCAGAATGTAGCTCAAAAATTTACTTAAGTAATGGTAGAAAGTAGCCTGACAAAAAACTACTTAAATAGAAGTAGAAAGAAAAAACTTCTACTTAAGTAGAGTAACGAAGTAGAACTACTTCGTTAGTAGCCTATCCAACACTGGATCGCTGTTAATTAAACACAGTGTTTGACATAAGTTACATGACCACCCTTCAGTGCAATGATCGAGACTATAGGCTAATCGTTCCTAAAACTGCGCTGCCCTTGGCTCGATCTAAACGCAAATCATGTAGGCCTATAGGCTTACATTTTTATGCATCATCGTATGTGTAGGCCCTACAGCCCTACACGGCTAATTACCAGCGCATGGTTCGTCCAACCATCTGTGGACGTGATTCTTATCGAACAGCAAAGTATCCGCCGGTATCTGTCAACACAACGTCAACGGCGATGAGGATAACAAATAATTAACAGCGTCATGAGAAGGGGCAAAGGATGCAACTGCTTCATCGTCAACCAAAGACCCAACTGACAACGCAACATTTCTGTAAACAATTTAGCAGTGTTTACCTACACAAGCCCTAGGCCTACACCAAAACGTTTAGGCCTACAAAGATTTACAAAAAACTGTGGCAAATTCATCCCTGTCTAAAAAATGCAAAGCATAATTATCGATCGGTTTAGAAAAAAAAACTTGGATAATATTACGACTTTATAAGTTTACAGTCGAGAATGGTTGACCTGCCACTCGTAGAGGAGTTTGTTCAACGTTTCACACCAGTCCGATGTCGCCTCTTCACATAGGCCTACATCTTCCAGCACCGCGTCGTCTTCATCATCGCTCGCTGCAAATACCATAAATAATTAATAGGCTATATAAAAAAGTATCAGCCCAGTGTGTCCGCCTATCTATACGTTGTACTGCGCAACCCTAACGTACGTATCCCCCTTCCCTGACTTTTAAGTTTCTGAACTGAAACTCACTATCACACCAGTTACTCTTTCAAAGAAAAACTTTTACACCAATTTTCGTTTTTACGCTTTTTCGTTTACGGGGCAGACAGAGGGACAAAATTACGGACAAAACTCGTACCGTGGCCTATTACGACGGCCGCATAATAATTGTATTTGCGGTGATGTAATGCATTTTGTTTTCAGGCGAAATCGCTCAGATTGCTCTATCGACTTCCCCTGTCGCTATTCGCTTCTCCTTAAAACTTAGTGTCGTCTTTCGTCTTTCGTGACCGTCTGTCTGTCGTGCGTCGCACTCATGCACACTGCTTAAGCCTTAAACCACAGAATGATGTAAAAAAACGTTCCAGGAAAAATTTTTTAAAAAAACGTTAAAAAACGTAAAAAACGTGGCAAGAGGAAAAAAACGTTTAAAAACGTTGAATAAAAAACGTTGGCCATAATTTGTTCAACCTCTGGCCTAATGCCTATTGCTGCAGTTGCAGTATACCTGAAGGCTGAAACTATTGTTGTATTGTGTTATCAGTGACATTCATTGATGTATACTTTTATTTTATGCTAGTGGCTGCAGCCCTTTGTCATTAAATGAAATAAATAAATAAACCACAGTATGAACAGAAAGGACTCTGTTTAATTTCAATTCGACCGCGTGGTCACAAGACCATAGCATCTAACTAAGCAAATATATCAGTTAAAAAACTTTTTATTCAATATATTTGGACCTTCTAAATAAAATACATCACTATAACCTATTACTTTTTTTCTGTGGTTCCAAAAGTGCTTCTCGAAGCTTTTGATGGGATTTTTCAATGCAGGTTTTTTAAATAAAAAAAAACGTTGAGGAAAATTTTTAAAAACGTTAAAAACGTAGAAACGTGGCCAGAATAAAAAAAAACATAAAAACGTTTTTTACATCTATGCCTTAAACCGTGCGATAAATTTTATTTTAGCCTACAAAATTTTCCATTTTGGCGAGCACACTTACGAGTTCAACGACACATTGTGTTGAATGAGGCCCCTGACACACAAGAAAATAGCAAGATTTGGGGAGGTAAAAGCCCCAGCCGAAAACAAATAAATGCCTATTTATGATGTATAAAGTTTTTTACTTCTGCACCCTGACGAAATACGGTTAAGGCAGTAACAAAAACCGGAGGCTTAGTTCGAAGAAAGACGTACCTGTGTCTTCTCCATCGCTCTTTATGATGCAGGTCAAGTTTCTGTTTGGCAGGACGTCGACATCTGACAAAAACAACAACAACAAATTTGAGCTAATGCTCACGAAACGCGCGAAAGCCTATAGCAGTTCCGGTTCGCAAATTGCCTTAGTTTATCTCCAGCCATTTCGTTGCAATTCACTCTTGAAGTGCGCGGCGCAGCCGAAAATTGCAAAAAAACAATAAAACCTCTTATTTTTGGAGTTCAGAGTCTTCAAAAGTCATCGATGTTGAAAAAAGCTCGTCACTGGGGCTTGTTGTGATAGGCAGCATGCCCATGCCTATCTGCAACCGTTTTCACGGTAGACTAGCCAACAACGGTCAAATAACGGCTTTTAGGGGGTACTTTTGATGCCCTCTTTGACGCTCTTTTATGCTCTCGTGCGCAGGTTTCCTTAAACCTAGCAGGTCGAGACTTAAACCGTTGAAATCTACGTTCAATGCTGAAAATTACATAAGCAGCTTGTATTGGTCTATCTGTAGTGGATTCGGCGCAATTCGCTCTTGAAATGTGTCTCGCAGCCCAAAATCGCCAAAAAATCCACAGAACCCCTATTTTGATGTTCAAGGTTATACAAGGTCATTGCTCTCGGTGGTAATAGAAAGCCCGTGTACGACTTCCTATTAATGATTAATAGTAATCTATGCCCTATCTCGCACCGTTTCTGAGATACGAGATACGACTTATTGGCCAAAATCGCAAATTATCTCTACCGCCTCTCATTTAGGGCCCTTGCTCGGGGTGACTCCTGGGTAGGTTCTGGAAAAGCTTTACCGATCCAGAGAGTCTTCCAGGCAGCCGACGGTAAAGATTTGGTGATCCTAGCTTGCACCGTTTTTGGCTGATCCATCCGTGTGACGGACGGACGGACGGACAGAACTGCGATGGCTAAGACGCACTATAGCAGTTCCTGCTTTCGCGCGTAAAACCAGGCCTAATGTAATGAGTACATTAACGATAGGAGACGAAAAATGTCATTTTTGCACACTAAATAATAATACACTGTTAGCTGCAACATTATTATGTCACGCATTTTAATCTGACCCCATTTTGAACATTTTCTCTGTTTGCAACGACGGAAAATCATTTTCATCACGCGAAATAAATGGTTCCATGACACTTTATCGCGCGACACTATCGGGCGAGCAGTCGTCCACGCGTATGCACCATAATTAACCGTAATTAACCTTACCCCTGGTCGACTTATAACCGTTATCAGCGAAGGCCAAACTAATTTTATGTTCCATTGCTATAGCATAGCATGAGACAGATTATAAAATCACCTCTGTCACACTGTCATTCTGTCATTCTGTCTGTAAACACTTCTAAGGCCGCAATTTTGATTCGATTTTGATGAAAGTTTGCACCGTCATTCGAGGCCCGAAAAGTAAGATGGAGTTTGTTTGGGATAAAAATTGATAACTCCTTCCCCTATTTTACCCCAGTTTTCAACCCCCGTAATGCATTTTCAATGGGAAGATTCTTACACCACAGACCACAGTAGAGAATCCTGTGGGCTTATAGTGGCGCTTAATAGCTCAAAAAGCGGCCGCTATAGTAGAGATGACCATGAAAATGGGATTCCCAGTGGGAATGGGAATCCCATGGGAATTCCATGGGAATGAAAATTGATGTCAAAATTGGGAATGGGAAAGAATGGGAAACAACCTGCATGGGAATGGGAATGGCCTCTATTCCCATGGGAACAAATTCCCATCGGCGGATGCAGTATTAGGCTTATATTCTGCTAAGAAAACGATAGACAGGCCTGTTGTTTTATGGTCAAATTCGAGTACCATTAAGTGTATTTTCTGTACTTTGTGACTTTGTGGTGTTAGTAGGGCCTAGTGCATAGCGTGATGCTGATCGTCGTGATTAGTTTTGGATTCAACGACAAACAGGTTTGAGTCTTCGATAGGCCAAAATATTGTTTATGCCGCAACAACTGAACGATTGTTTGGGAATGGGAATGGGAAGGAATGTGAAAAGTCTAGTGGGAATCCCATGAGAATGGGAATTGGCCACAAAATTCGGAATGGGAATGGGAAAAATGGGAATTGACTGCATGGCAGTGGGAGGGAATGAGAATGTGAAAAGTCATTCCCGGTCGTCTCTTCGCTATAGGAACAAAAAAGAAAAACTATCTAATCCCGCATTTTGAGCCCTCAGCCCCCAAAATTGTGATCACTGCATTTTCAGTGGAAATAGGCCTAAGCTAAGCTCATCTGTAACAGCTGTGCCACAAACGATCAACGTTTTGCGACATAAAATCGTTTTTGTGCAGATTATTTCAACAAAACGGCTGAATTAGTATTCGTTGCAGTAGGCCCTATCTAATTTACACATGTGTATAAAAAAGGTAACAAAGTGCCAGAATTTTGGAAAATAAACGATCTTTGACAGGTAAACGATATGTCAATCTCAAATTATATTTGTGTTCGCCAGAGGGTGCTACCTGCGTATGCATATTATTTTTATATTAAATTTGTTAAGCTACTGCGTGTGCTGTTAAGCGCAAATTCCATTACGCCGACTTTGCAACAAAGTCCGCGACAAGTTCCCGACAAAGTCGCGGAATCGGTCTGATGCATTTTTCTTGTTCAACCTTAGGAGCTCTGCGTATCATCATCATCTAGCACAGACCGTAGCGTCGTGGGGAATGAGGGAGTCACAATTGCCTCCCCCTTCTTTACATTTTAGTCTGTCGTAAAATTTTTGGCATGTCAGAATTGTTTTCCAAAATGCAAAAATTCAAGCTGAAATTCCCCATTTCGTGAAAATTTAAAGATAACAAGAATCCCAGTTGTCGCTAGGGTGGCTGACCGTACTGCCTATATCCGAAAGTCAGCGTCCGACTTCTGGTCTTGCAGAGTGATTATAACGATCCCATACACGCTATAGTGACGCTGCTATATCGAACGCTACAATCAACGATAAGATACGATACGGTAATGCAGCCATATGCCTGCAAAATGTACATAGGCGATTGGCTGCAAGCGAAAACTCTGCATCAAAATTGCGGCCAAATTGCTGGCTAGTGTTGACAGCCTATTGAAACTCGTCATCGCCCATCCATCGATACCATCGCCGACACCCTACGACGTCCGGTTTAACCACAATATATGCACATGTGTTACAGACAGACGACGACATACGACATAATTTTATTGTGCCAAAGACTTGGCAAAAAAATTGAAATTTTGAGCATCCGTAATCTCGATCCTCTGTCGAAAATTTGCAATTTCTGCCCACCCAGCTTTTCTAAAAACCAACGACACGCTGAGCACAGACCGTGATTCGCTGCTGACACAGATGGCGTCTGCGTTCTGGCTTGTGAAGATTTGTATGAATGAACAGAGTTGGACTTTCCATCAGCGGCGTCACCTACGCTCTGACGCGACGATGTCAGCTGTTGCTGCTGCTGCTGCAACGCCACGCACAGGACTCTAAAATAATGCTTCACTACGCCTGCCCTCATAGAAAAATCCCACGAAAATCCCATCAAAAATCCATAAGTTTTCCATGAGTTTTTGGACGAAAATTTTGCAACAAAATAAAAGCATTTTCCGACAGCCCAGAACTTAAAACAGAAATCTGAGCGACTCGGGAGAGCCTATAGCAGTTCCTGTTCGCAGGTAATCTTGGTCTATCTCCATCCATTTCGTCGCAATTGACTTTTTTGGCAGCCAAAAATCGCCAAAAAATCACTAAAAACCCCTATTATAGGGTTCAAGGTCAACCAAGGTCATCAATGTTGACAATCCTAAGAAACTCGTCGCCAGTGCTTGTTATGTTAAGCAGCATGTCTGTGCCTATCTATCTGCAACTATTTTCACGCTAGACAAGCCATGGCAGCGGATAAATAACCACTTTTGAGACGGGTACCCTTCTTTGACACTCGCGTGCGCAGGCCTCCTTGAACCTAGAGGGTCCTGACTTGGATTCCTAAAATCTACATCCAATGCTAAAAATTTCGTACGCAAGTTGTCTTGGTTTATTTCCGGCCATTTTGACGCAATTTACTCATAAAATGCGGGTTGTAGCCTAAAATCGCTAAAAATTCACTAAAACCCTTTATTTTGGGAGTTCAATGCCATTCAAGGTCATCGATGTTGACATTCCTCTGAAGCGCGTCGCCAGTGCATGTTATGATAAGCAGCATGTCTTTGCCTATCTGCAATCATTTACACGCTAAACGACCCAATACCTGTAAAATAACGTCTTTTAAGAGGGGGTGCCCCATTTTCGTTCTCTCGTTCGTAGAGACCCCCGTCACCCAGTGGCATGAAATTTTGTCACGATATACTAGAGACCCCAGGTAAAAACCCGAAGTCTTTATCTCACATGGACTTGAATCGGTACTGGATCGTGACATATGGACAGAATTGTCATAGCTAGTAGTCTGATACGCACTCGCGCGTAAAAGTTGTCCAATATAGTGTCACGACACCAGTGCCAATATGTGCAATAAAATAAAACAAGCTACAACAACGTGTTTTGTAGTAGGTACACGCGTGAAACTCTGCAATAGAAAGCAAAGTTTTTGAATATTTTGATATGAAATTTGATAGACTGATAGCTTTTTGTGCCTGTGGACCATCACTCTTTAGCCTAGGCATGCAGTCTACGTTAAACACCCATGCAGCGCGTAAGAGATTACGATAGGGGTAGGCCTATAATTAGGCCTATAGGCTACAAAACATTCGTGGAAGACCCGTGATTTTCTGTTGTCACCAGCTGCCGACATATCGTGGATAGCTGCCAGTCGGGTGCCGGTTGTTGCAGATGCGGACTCAATAACAATCAAACAACAGCTAGCATACTGTAGGGCCCCTATAGGCTAGTTAGCCCAACTGACTTTTGTTTACGTTTTGTCGATGCCACCCATTCCCAGCGGCACCGCGGCTAATTATGTGACGTTTCTCTAGGCAACCGACGTATCACGTAGAAGGCATAATGAACTATTCGTCCCAGTAGGCCGCACTACGGGTTTTGCTCGTCTGTCCGTCCGTCTGTCCGATTGTCTGCTTGTCTCACTCTCACTCAAACTACTAACTCAAAAATTTAAAGGCGTAGAACACACAAGACTGGTCTGAACGTTACTCGTGGGGAGGACGTAACGATGTGGCAATTTTCGACTCATAAGATCACAGGTCAGGTTGGTGGCCGCACAGTACGCCGACAGTGGGCCGATATGTTTCTATAGTTAAGTCACATAATCTGTTAATTTTAAGAACAAAAAGTTTAACGTAGGAGCCTAAGTTAAACGCAAAAAAATTAGCAAAAAATTAAGGAGAAAGTCAGATAAACGATTTTTCTTTTTTTTCTTTGACAACAAAGCCCAGCTGTCGCTAAGGAAGGGAAGACGCGCTACAGCCTATATATACTGTTCCTGTTGCAGTACTGACCTTCAAGGTCATCTAAGGTCGATAATTTTCATGTCATTTGAAAGCTAATATGCGACTTCTTGTTAGTAATCAATAGCAATAGACTTTATCTCGCACCGGTTAGCCACAATAGCGCGTAACGGCCTCCAAGGTCATCTAAGGTCAATGATTTTCATCTCATGTGACAGCGCGTATGCTACTTTTTATTAGTGATTAATAGTAATATCTCTCACCGTTTCCGACATGCGGCCAGTTTTTCGTTGATAAACGCACATTTTCCTATTCTCAATTCAACTCCGAGTTTGAACATGTTCTTCGTGCACTAGATCGCTGAAATTTTGCATGCAGGGCCGTAGCTACATTGAGGCACGCGGAGGCACTTGCCTCCTCGTTCTCAGACTGCCTGCAAAAATTGTATCACAAAAAGAGTTTCAGCTAAGTGAATTTTGAACAGCTGTCAGCTTCTGAAAGGGCTTCGCTTCCCAATGATCCCCACCGGAAGTATAAATTTTAGTTAGCAATAGACCCCTGAGCCGGCAGCCGTGAATTGCGCGGCCGGCTTAAACATTTTCTAGCGTAAAGTCTAAAGTCCCGTCTCAGCCGCGGTGGCAGCTTAGCAAAAAATTTTGGCGACTGATGGCCGGCTAAGTCGGCGGCTTAATTAGGGTTCAAATTCGACAAAAAACAACAAACAACAAACAAACAACATACAAGCAACAAACAGCATAGCAGTTTTCATCTGCCTATGTTAATTATGTAGTATAAGACTTAAAAGTGCAATGTTAACGCTTGCGCAGTGGCGGATCCAAGGGGGAGCGGCCGTCCCCCTATTGACTGGATGCATTTTAAAACAAGTGAAAATTTTTCACAAAAATGCGTTATTTTTAATTAAAAAAATTTCAAAAATTTTCTTGGGAGTGAACACAGCCCCTCCCCCGCAGGCCCTACCCCCTACTCTTCCGCCCTTCTATTCCAAATTTCTGGGTCCGCCATTGCGCTTACGTTTTGTGTTTGTAGCCAGATACAGATGAACACGGAAGCCTTCAGTGTTTGACTGTCAAACATGGCGTATCACAAAACAAGAGTTTCAGCTAAGTGAATTTTAAAAGCTTTTCAGCTCCGCCATTGGAACCCGCTGGGGGACTGTCCCTAGGCCCCCTGAACTGCCTCCTAGTTTTTCACATCCTGGCTACGGCCCTGGCATGCTTATGGGTTTAAGACTCAGGGCTAATTACTCGTGTATTTTTTCGTATAACCTACCGTTTAGCCACAATGCATCCGTTACAGACGACGACAGACAGACGATACATCGTGCCATAAACGCCCTACAGTATAGCGCGTCAATGAAAAAAATGGGTCAATCGATTGCCATCGTGAAGCCAGTAATTCGGAACGTTGCCTAATAAGTAAGTAAGTAATCTTTTATTAAACAACGGTCAAACGTCATTGCAAAACAAAAAATAACATAGCAAAATCGGTACAAAAAAGTAAAATGAAATGAAATACGGTAGAGCTACAACAGATCTACATGCAAAATCTAATATGCATCACCAAACAAATATTGCAATACAAACGAATGTTTGTACAAGTTATAGTGACACTGAGGCAAAGCAAAAATACAATTGGTGGCCCGGAGTTTCATGGGTAAAATCTTTTCCGGAGGTAATAACTGGTGAATACAGTGATCCTTATTATAAA
>Ga0056128_1007166_pt1 | contig 14069 bp, 13 predicted proteins | sample WorMetLIZISLAND2_FD_71113 | JGI IMG/M metagenome (GOLD analysis project Ga0056128, IMG submission 71113) | Marine gutless worms symbiont microbial communities from Max Planck institute for Marine Microbiology, Germany - Olavius geniculatus... ... | reverse complement strand
TTTAGTATATACAAAATCTATATGATTTTTCCATACCAAACGATTATCAACATATATCCCTAAATATTTATTACATGTATCTTCTTTAATATCCATGTTACATAGTCGCAATTTGTAATTATGATTTTTGTTTGCATATTTGCCCAAGATACTATAAGATGTTTTATCAATACTCAAACTTAATTTATTAGCAGCAAACCAATTACTAAGTAATAATAAACTGTTATTTGCTTTATTAATCGTTTCTTCCAGTGATTTACCAGTGACAAAAATGTTAGTATCATCTGCAAATAATTTAATACAAGAATCTGGAGCACAATTTTGAATGTCATTAACATATAATAGAAATAATAAAGGACCTAATACCTAATAGGACCTAATAGACGACTGTGGCGCAGAATACGTCGTGGAGTGATGCAGCTGGCGTGCCGTGTGCATGCAGCACCCGCATGGCGAACAGCAAGCTGGAACTCAATGACAGCAGAAAGATGACATGGTCAGCAGCTGTCAGCTTGTCTTTGACGACAACGCTGAGGATTTGCAGACCTGTCATGTGCTTGATGTCGGGTCACGGCAGTGGCAGAACTGTCTTTGCACTTGCTGTGAACACAAGTTCTTTAGTCTTGAGTTGATTCAGTATCAGATTGTTGTCGGCCGCCCAGTCGTCTAAATGTAGAATCTCCTCTTCACTTGTGGAGCTGTTCACGCTGGGCACAATAAGATAAGTGTTATCAGCAAACTCAAAAATGTCAGAAGTGGTTAGCTGCAATGTAGGCCTCACTTCAAAACTAACTTATAATAGTGTTGTGCATACGGCCCATGATTTTTTGATTTGTATTGATAATGATGGCTCAGGTGATATTTTAGGAAATTATTGGATTATTCTACTTCGCACATATTTTTTCTCATTTGCTTGTTTTTTTGTTGATGTCTGTGTGGTATATAGAGAAGAAGTGAAAGAAAAGAAGGAGAGAGATCGTAATAGGAAGATAAAGCGCTTTGCTCTCATTGGCCTTGCTACAGTCGGTGGTGGTACTCTAATAGGTATCGTAATAAGTTTGATGTAATATTATGTTCCAACTAGTTGCTTGTTTACATACTTTACTCAACATATTTTTTTGGTAGTTTTAGCTTTTGCATTGTTTGCTGGTAAGCCATTTATTATATTGTTTGTTTGTTTGCTGTATTTCCAAAGAAGTTATGAATGGATTTTCGTCGAATGTTGGCATTAGATTATATATGTTATGGTGGTAATCCAGATCATGGAGCTTTTTGCAGATACATGCAGCACCCGTCTGTTGTATTGTAACAGAACTATTCTGCATCTGATGTGAAAGTTAGTTTTTCAGTCAATTTTACTGTTTGCACAGGACTAGTGGGAGGTCTGTGTCATAGTTAAATTATATGCAGAAATTCATCAAAATACAACCTTCATTTTATTGTTTTTGTTGACATTTTGGCAACTGCTGCTGTCTTCCTCAGAACGACTGTCCACCAGGTGTCGCTACAGTGGACAGTAAGTTGTCATAGATGTGTGGTGAAGCTGATATGACCCTGCTTCTCGTTTCGTCGACTCGTCCTCTTCTTCTCTGATGTGTTGCTTCTCTGATAGTGTAATTGTTTCACTGTAGGTTTGACAGGCGGCTTGGCTGCCCCACTGATAGCGGCTGGTGCTGGTGTGATAATTGGTGGTGCTGGTGCTACAGTCCTTGGCTCTGCCGCTGGTGTTGCTATCATTGGGTCATTGTTTGGTGTTGCTGGCGCTGGCCTCACAGGTCACATGTTGTCACATGCTTTGCTGTCACATTTTCACTGATGTAGACGATGGGAAATGCCATATCCCCAATAATATCAGGAAAATGGGGAATGATGATACAGTTAGTATTCCCCCATAAAATTTTCTTTCATGTTTCTCATTTTGGACGTCTAAAAATAAAGAATGATACAAAACTTTGTGTCACTAGATGCAGTTTTCTGGGTGAAAAAAATGCTCTAAAATACGTTTGCAGTCGGAGCTTTCTTCCCAGACTGATGGGAGAGCTTCCCCTAGACTCTATCACTGGATTAGAGGGGGCCTGATTTCACGGGAGGGCAGGGAAATGAACATTTACCTCTAAACATCTTACAGATTATTCTGTGTCAGTGACCACATAGCACTATATTACTGAATGGATTTCTTTTTATCAGGCTCTGCTGTCAAGTGACATATTTTTAGCTGACCATACTAACGTTTGTGGTGTAGCATAGTGGTTAGGACGTCGGTCCTGGCCGGCGGACTTTCCTTATCCTGCGCTATGCTGATGGATGGCTGCTTGACCACTTTGTGGGTGCGGCGTCCGCTATTAGTCAACCAACAAGGCCAACTCAGCTTGCCATCCCTCCAGGGTCGGTTAAATGAGTAGTAACCCATTATATGGGTTACGGAAGGTGGGGACCTTTGTACAGCTGACTGGGCTGCCTGACCAGCCGGTGCGCCAGCCGGTGCGCCAGCCTGTGTTTGCAGGCTGCTCACGGCGGCTGTGCGATCGACAGTTCTGGTTAGTGACAAAAAACACATTGGAGGTGTACGTCATACACGACGATGTGCTATACAAATTGACAACCTTTACCTTTACCTTTACTATTTGTCCTTATTCTGAAAGTGGATAGTGTATGCTACCTGTATGTCCTGTTGCAGTCAAGCTGCATTTTTGTGACTCTCATGTTATCAGTTTTTTTGAAAAGAAGTTTTTGCGAACCAAATTGCGAGAGCCCCTGCACGTTTTATAACTGTTTCAGTTAAGCAGCAATCAGTAAAGCAGTTTGCCTTCTGTTAATGCATTACAATTTTCAGCAGAGTTAATTTTGTTAATCGATTATGATTAGTTTTTTAACATGTTAATTGGTGCATTGATTTGACAGCTGTAGAATAAATCAACCGTCAAAATGACAGCAGTGTGATAGAGTGATGCTGATGTTTGACAGGCTACAAGATGAACAAGAGAGTGGGTGGTCTGACAGAGTTTGAGTTTGAGCCTCTCACACCCAGCCGATCACTCAGTGTCACTATTGCTGTCTCCGGATGGCTGTCTGACAAACACAATGGTACTCGTTATACACACTTTTATTTCATTATTAGGACCCACAGTTTTCCGTGGGCCGCGGAATTTCGAGCCGAGCCACGGAATTTGCCATTTTCCACGAAATTTTGACATTTCCGTGGAATTCTGTGGAATTTTGCAGAAGTTGAGAAATGACCGATGATTAGTATGATCGTCAGCTTGATAATGTAATTAAATAGACTAAATATATCATGGAAAAATCAAACTGAACTACTGTACTTAAATCCATGGGCCTTGCTAATGAGCAATAACCATTGCAATATGACAGAATTGTAAATAAACATACTGTGACTTGACAGATTGCACTTTTAAAATGAAAAAAAATAGATGATTTTCTGCAACCCACAGCCCAGCATAAATGAGCACAACGCCAACCTTCAATATCTAAATTTTTTAACAGGCTGCAGCTCAGTTTACACACGAACGTAATGCCATGGTAAGCTGCGGAATTTGGACGATTTTGCCACGGTGAGCCATGGAATTTTGCAAACTGCCCCGCCGAAGTTAGCCAGATTTTTCATGGAAAACTGTGTGCCATACTCATTATTATCTTTGCCAGGGTGAACGTAGTGAACTGGCGGAGTTTAAGTAATCAGTCTGTCTGTGTGTATATCCGTCTCTCTGCACATCATGGCGACTCAGTGTGTGACGTTATTTCTACTGCGCCATCACCTGCAGATTATGTATTTTCTGCAATATCACCAGCAGTAATGCATGCTGCAGGAGTGCTATGGTTATAGCTATTAGCATTAGGAAGAAAGAATTTTACTTAATATTATTAACTCAACTTAGAAATTCACAGATTGCAGTTAAATTACTACTTTGAAGGAACTTATTTGGCGGAGATATGCACTCTTCCGAGCCCCTTCTAGTTCTGTCTGCTTCAGAATAAGGGCCGATTTATTCACGTCTGGGTTAGAGATAACCTATAGGTTAAAATCGGTAATTCCAAAACTTAGCCTTTGTTGTATTGATTTATGACACATCAGTAGGTTAAGTCACTCGGTTATATCAGACATAACTCGCACAGTTAACTTCCCGATATTGTGAGGTTAACCTGCAATTAGTGCAAGATCGAAGCTGACCCATATAAATAACAACATCTGCAAATCTTTCACAGTCATAGATTGATGAACCAGAGGACAAAGAACCGTGACAACGTTTTGCGTAGTGAATTCAATCATTATAGTCAGCAAAATTATCGTAATATGATAGCACGGTTAAATGTACGAGGTTTAACTCACGGATTAGCAAACTCTGGTTAAATTTTTCTGTAAACCTTAAATTAACGCGACAAAGGTTAACTCTGGACTTAACCTCGTGACCAAGATAACCTAGGTTAGGTGACCTAGAAGTTAACTTGGACATGAATAAATCGGCCCTAAATGAATCACGTAACAGGCAGCCGGTCCCTAATTGGCATTGCAGTATTATTTCGTACACATTTTTATCCAATTATTTCGTCTGTATTTATAGTTTTAGTTTTAAGTGGTAATTATTGTGATAGTTGGACTACTGTAGAGCGTAAAATAAATAAGCAATTGCTATTGGAAGATGGCTCATAGATAAGCATTATGGCATAATTTCTGTAGACATTTGTATCTTTGTTCATAATATTAGTATATTTCTGATGTATTTTGGCAGGATCAATGAGTGTCAATGAAAGTTGATTGATATCTATCTACCCATTCATTTATTTAGACTTTAAGTTGGCGTGGTTTGGGCTGGCCAACTCTGCGGAGCAGTACTGCCTGCACTATGAGTCCAAGTACCTGCGTGAGATTGGTCAAGCAATGGACTATCTGGTCAGTGTTGGAGTGACCACTGCCATGCAGGAAGTGCTCAAACACACTGTCCTAGCTAGTACGTAGCTTGTCTGTGTTTTTACTGAGCTAGTTATATGTTTATTACCATTTCTCTCCAGTTTGTGCAGTACATTGGCATTTGTGGTGGGTACCGCCCCCCTTTAAATTTCTGACTTCAAAACTTTTTGGTCAAAATTTTTTAATATACCAATTTTGTAGAAGTTAATGACATTATTGAAATTTTGAGAACCCATAGTCAACGCCCCCCCCCCAGTGTGCCTTGGTGGTGTAATGGTAGCGTGCCAGACTGGTGATCAAAAGGTCCCTGGATCGACTTGGGCCCGGAGCACTGCAGGGTAACAACTCTGGGCAAGTTGTTCACACACATGTGCCTCTGTTCACCAAGCAGTGTAATTTGGTATCAGTGGTCAAAGGGCGGTGATGTCCCGAGGCTGGGAAGGTAACCGTAGGTCTGGCGTCACACTGGCCATGCGTCATGGACTCAGTGGTTTATCCGCCTATGGGCTCAAAGGTCTCAGTAAGGGAGATGAGCATCTCGCCTACGCCCCTTTTAGTTATGGTCACGTCATCATCGTCATCATCATCATGGCGCGAAGCGTTTAGCCGTAGCATTCCGCTGTTGCAATTTGTCGCCAAAACGAGCGGTCTTCTGCCAGCTGCAGAGCGTCGGTCACTGATATTCCTGTGTCCCGGCAGATCTGATGGATCCAAGTGATGGGAGGTCGACCGCGAGTGCGTTTCCAATCAGGAGATGGCCGGGCACCTTCTTGGGCTTCGCAGCAAGTCTGAAGGATCTGGTTTGCTAGAACGTCCTCTGTAAGTCTGGCAACATGACCAAAGAGTCCGAGTCTTCGCTTGCGAACGATGGAAGAGGCTGCCAGGAGACTTATGGTCACCCCTGTCAAAAAGTTGCAACTTCATCTTATTTACGACACCACTGGTGCAGTAAGTGACTTTAGGGTTAAGTCCGCTGAACCAGTCGCTTATGGCCTCTGATGTAGAGAAAGTCAAGCGACGAAAACTGCAAATAGATAGTGATTTTTACAGCCTGGATGTCTGTCACCCACCCATCTAGCAGCAGAAAAAAGAACAGAAACATCAATTATCATCTTTTTGTATTCGGATTTTGTGCATTTAATCAGGCGGCCACTGAGATGAGTGCATTTGTGGAATAGTAGCTGCTCACCGACTAAGCTTTAGGACAGTTTTAGATCGAGGACTAGCTATGCAGCATTAGTAGTCCATAATAGAGAACTTTGCAACAAAATTAATTATGTAGATGATAGCTTTACAAAGCTGTTGCCATAAGAGCACAGTATATTTATGCGTTTTTATATGCTGCTGTGTGTTTTGTGCTTCTTTTGTCAGTCTTTGTGGGCTGAATAAGCCACTGGTGAAGGTACTTTATAAATCCTATATGTGTCTTTTTATTTTATACTTGTGTTTATTTTTGCACTCATTATATGTTCATATTTTGCACTTTATCGTTGCACATATATTTTTTTTATAAATTGATTTCTACATGTTATTGATTTGTTGTTACTTTTGTTTTTATTAAATTAGTTTTCAATTGTCCATTGTTGCTACTTATAACCACAGAGATGTGCATAAACTGTGACTCTCTGAGCATTTTGTAGTTTATGGTAATAAGTATCTTAGATGTTTAATTTCCTGTGAGTTTACTGCTAATTTACTGAGGCCTAATTTATGTAAATTTAGCATGTTATTTAAAAAATTACAATTTTTTTAATAAAATTTTGTGTAGAACTTGATAAAAATGTAATTCATTATATAAGTGGCATTTTATTTGTTGTGATGTGTCTCTATGATTACTGTGATTTATTATTATAATTATATTTTTAAAAAGTGCTTGCTTTCTGTAGTGGCTGGAACACTGATTCTGGCACTGGTTAACTGTTTTTATCCATGTCACGTGATATCTAACCTTCATTGATTGTTACATTTCAAGGCCCAAAGTGTCATGTATACATGTATATCTTGTGTAAATGTTTGCTTACTGTTCACATGCTGAATGCTGACTTTTGCTGCACACTTGGCAGTGCATACTATCCTCTGCAAGTGGACGGATGGCTGCATATGTGCCAGCACAAGCCTGCCTATGTCTTTGCTTGCCTTTATGCTTACATTGAGTAGAAGTATGAATGAGAAAATCACAGGTTTTTAAAAAGCCCAACCCGGTGCTTTTTTTTGGATTTTAGGTGTTAAACCTAGTTTCTAAAAGGCTCAACTTGACGTGTTTAACGATATTTGTGAGTGTTATGTTAGAATGAGCACTGATGGATAATGGCCACATCAAGGAAATATCCAGAAATTGGGAAATTTGCAGGTTATGTGGTCTTTTGAAGTGTGTTGAAATGTTTCATTACTAGTGGAACGAGAAACTGAAAATGAATTAAGTTTAGGTCGGGTTTTTTTGGGAATGTGGTTTTAGAATCAACTGGGTTTTGTGGATGTGCATGGGTATCTCAATCCTGAGTGGAAGATTGTTTAACACACTACCAGTTATTGTGAGGCGTGTGTTTTCACGTAGGTTTGCTGGCTGCCGTGGCGTGGCCCGCTGCATTGATTGGCATGGCAAGCGTGATTGACAACCCGTGGAGTGTCTGCACACAGCGCAGCATGCTGGCGGGACGACAACTGGCGGAGGTGTTGCTCTCACGACAACAGGTACAACAACAACAACGACAACAATAGTCTCATTAGTAGTTGACAAACGTCGCCGGTCAGACTTTTCTGGTTGTTGGCCCACGGACCTGTAACTTCTCTGTCCTCCAATAGACAGCATTCTGAGATTAATGATTGTCTGCAGGATAACAGGGAAGATTATTAGAACTACCATTACTGTTACATATGCACAATCTTAATAGTCAGTTCCTACATTTTTAGGTCAGGATTGATATTCTGTGTTTCGTTTTTTTTATCTGTTTTTTTCTGTATAGGTTAAATTTTGTGTTTCGTTATGTGTTTGTTGTTATATGTTTGCATTGCCTGGAAAAGCCATCCCCGAAATGACCTATACTGCATCGGGTGGGATGTTAAACCCTACTCACTCACACCTCCATGGACCACCTGTGTCTGTCTGCCAGATGACTTTGCTTTAGCCGAATCATTGTCCACTTTCTGTCAGCGATTCAAAACTCACCTTTTCACTAAGTTCTTTTTATAAGACTGCATTAACATAGACACGAGTATGAGTTGGCACTGTCACTCATGTCTATGTGAACGCAGCCTGACTGGGTCTATTTCCTGTACTGGACTCCACCTGACCCATCTCTAGTGGACTAAACAGTAGTTTGTATTAATTAGACTACTTCAGAAGTCCCGGATTAATTGATTGATAACAGTGGTGGTGGTAGTAGTAGTAGTAATAATTAACAGGGATGTGCATGAGACCTTCTGAGCTGAGACAGAGACGAGACCTAAGACTAAAATAGTATTCATTCTGACGTCATACACTTTATCGTCATTGTGACTAGGTCATTTTATGACGACAAAAGACTGACTTGACATAATTCTGCTTTATGATAAGTAAGTGAAAGAGTAAAAACACTGTAAACGAATATGTCTATGCCACAAATGTCATGCTGGTTAGCATTGCTCTATCTGCAGCTACAGTATGCACGGCGTGCGCCTGCACAAAACGTCTCGACGAGACGCAGTGGCCCGAGACCCGAGACGAGACCTACTGGGCCGAGACCGAGACATATTGCTCCTAGACCTAGACGAGACCGAGACGTTGAGGATTTTGTTTGAGACAAGACCGAGACGAGACGTTAGCACATCAAGACCGTCTCGAGACCGAGACCGTCTCGAGACCGAGACGTCTCGACCGAGACCACATCCCTGGTAATTAACAACCTGTGGAGTATGTAGCTAATGTGGAGTGTATGTAGCTAATGCTAGCGCAGCATGCTGGCTGGATGTCTGAGGTGCTGCTATCACAACAATAGGTAGGCTCTGTGTGTGTGTGACAGTAGCTACAATTGAACATCTAGGTAATTTAAAGCAAAAAATTAAAAATACGTTTTCACTTCTTGTTCTACTAGTACACTGAGCACACTTAAGGTTATTTACAGCTAGCATGCTATATAAATTACTTACTTGCTTATTTGCATGCTTACAAGGTGCAAGTTGGTCACAGTGCATAGCTGATGCAACAGAAGTTCGATTTGGGGGATTTTTTTGTCTTGGGGATAGTCTTTTTGGTTTCTTAAGTTATTTGTTGATACTGTGCAAAGTAATTTTTTTTGCTGCTTAACTGTTAAATGTATGAACTAGAAGGCGCTCATGAGACTACTAGACTTTCAACTACTATTACACCTACAGCTACAACTACACCCTACAACAAGGAAAGGGAGAGAGAAGAACAAGTCGGAAATTGTCTCCCATCTATCTGGCACCGTTATGGAGATATGGTGCCTCAAAGACATGTACACAGATGGACACATACAACATGGAACGACGGACAGAACGACCAATCTCTTAATCTCCTCCAATGTTCACTACGTTCACACTTGGCAGAGATAACTAATGGCATTAGTGTTTTTAATCACTGTTAAGCATGTTGATTAGTACATTGGTTTGACAGTTTGACAGCTGTAATTTTAAGTAAAACTTGAAGCCAGTGTGAGATCGTCACACCCTTTTGCATTTTACATGTTTTAGGGCAAGCGACCGGTCACATTGATTGGTTACAGTTTTGGAGCTCGTGTCATATTTTCATGCCTCCAAGAAATGGCTAAGCGAAAAAGTGAGATTTCATTACTTTATCAGTATGATACAGATTTAGCTTTTATTCTGTTGTGGCACTGTATATTACTGGAACAAACTTGCACTTTCTTGTGTTGTTCTATGATTTATTTTTGCATTTATTACTACTGCCCAAACTAGAGGTTATGTTTCTAGGGTGTCTCTGTTTGTTTGTCTATTTTTTATCGAGATCTTTAAAAAATAGGCAAAATTGTTGGGATTTTTGTTGAAGAGATGATATTGGGGGCATGGCCATGGTCTATTTTACTGGGGTTTGAATCTGGCTTCAAGATTTTGGCGCCAGCAGTGAATTGCTATTCGAAATTTCATATCCGTAAATTTTTAGAGTACCCTCTGTTTAGCATATTGATCGCAAATTAAAACTAGTTCTTTTTATCTGCGTGGAATGGTTAAATGCTGATGTGTATACAATGGGGAAGTCATGGAGGAAGAATAAGATTAGGATGAGCAGTGACTGGTAGTGTTGATGAATTATGCTAATGGTGATAGTGGTAGTGGTAAGGTGTTGTTGTTGTAGTTGTTGTTATGTCTGGTGTTGTGTGCAGACAGCGAAGGGATCGTAGAAGAAGCAATAATGCTTGGAGCGCCAGTGACTGCTAGTGCGGACGAGTGGAGCCCCCTGGCGAGGGTCGTCTCTGGGCGTATTGTCAACGGCTACAGCAGGTCCTCGATCTTTTGTTTAACTTACTCTTGCTTCCACTTTTTCGTTCACTTCTCTGTGGCTGACTCGATGGGCCACAGTGTGGGTCATGCCCGTCCATTTGACTGTCTGTCTATCCCATATGGGCTCATAAATTCATAAGTTATGAGCAGCAGATCTGCTGTGCCAGATTCATAAGTGGAAAATGAAAAGGCTTAGAGAAACTAACACTGGGGTGAATGTTCTATAGGACCGGAGTAATTGGTATGTCGATTTTCAACTTAGTAGGTTATAGTAAAAAGTAAGTAACAATTTATATAGCGCCAAAATCTCAGAAGAAAATCAGGGCGCCGTCGTCACTGGACGTCACGAATATACAGCAAATGGCGTGTATCTACATACATGTTTATTTATGGCACGCTTTGCCCACTGCACTCTAGGCAGTTGTTGTTGTTGTTGTTGTAGTTGTAGTAGTAACACGGTGTGACTGTCTTGTGCTGGAGTGACTGGTTGTTACAGTTCATGTATCGTACTGCCTTTATTCAGTTCATTGTGGCTGGCTTAGTACTAGTAGTAGTAGTAGTTGTTGTTGTTGTTGTTGTAGTTGTAGTAGTAATGCGCTGTGGCTGGTGTGTACAGGAGTGACTGGTTGTTAAAGTTCATGTACCGTACTGCCTCCATTCAGTTCACTGTTGCCGGTTTGTCGGCCATCAAGTGGACACATCGACTGATGCACAATATTGACCTTACACATGTCGTAAGTGGAACACAGAAATATCTTCAGTATGGTGCAGTATTGAGCATGAGTTGATTCAAACGAGTTTCAACTCACGAGTTAACTCAGTTATTGTGATTTATGAGTTTGCGTTAACTCACTTCGACAACTGTGAGTTATGAGTTTGATTTAATTCACTATTTATGTTAATAGTGAGTTCATTAGGTGTTTAAAATCAACTGACTGCAAGTTAGCAGTTTATGGTCAAAATTACAGATGCACAGCAGTTCAACAGATTTGTGGCCAACTGGGGTTGAACAGGTCTAACTGGACTGTACTGGATATTCTCGATTAATGTTGCCCACACAGAAGTTTCCTGATATTTTACAGATCCAGATTAATCGTTAACAATGCTGCATAAATATCGTGCAGTGAAGTCAGTTTTTATAAAAAGTTTAGTACAACACTGCCGTCATCTGCTGCAGATTGCAGTAGAAAGACTGCTCTGCGTAGGCGGACAGATTGAATCTACGAGATGCAACAAACTTTCAGACGCAAACTCTGAGAAATTGCTGTTGTTGAAAGCAAACTTGAAGTATCTTAGATTAACTCAGTAAGAAATATTTTTTATGGAACACTGAAAGTGATTGTTTGCTGATTGACCGGTTATAGCATTGTAGGACAGTCCTTATTACTTTTATTGATTGACTGATGGATTGATCAATTGGTTGTTCAGTAACCGACACGTCAAAAGATTTTTTTAAACTTAAAACATGTGAGTTTATGAATTAATTCATTCTTTTCGTGAGTTTGTTTTAACTCACTACAAAGTAGGTGAGTTGAGTATCTGCCCTGCATGATGTGAGAGTTTGATTCAAATCGCTTTCTGTCTGAGTTTACCCAACACTGCTAAGGTGATGATTCGATTTCCTTCCTCATCAGCTGGAGCCAGAAACTATTCAGTAATAATAACCAAAAATTACGTCTTTACCAGATGCAATTTTTAAATAAAATGCATTTGTGGCCCAGGACTCCACTGGGAGAGCTTATGTCACTTTCCAGTCTCTAGATGGATTAATGGAAAGCACCCGTGAGTGGAGTGGAGTCAAAACAACCTTCGAAAAACGTTTTTGAATGGACTCATAAAACGGTAAATTAATAAGTTGTGTAAATTTATTTGGAAAAGTCTGATCACAGGTCTTTTGTGTATAACATCTCGCATAGATATACCATGATTGCATGTAGAGCTCTTTCTGGCTTTTGTTGTAAACACCAGGCTGAGTGTTTGTGTTTACAACCATGCTTCCGGCTGACATCATACGTTACTCTTGTGAAAATAAAGAATTGAATAACGCCAAAGTAATACCTGTTTGTGAGTAATGATGAGTAGCAAAAATTGTATCGAAAGGAGAAACTAATAGCATGAACTTTATAGTGCACAATGGTTGGGCAAATCGGTCCTAGCATAGTGCAACTTTTGCACTTGTCCTGAAATTCTTTAATATTTAATATTTTTTAAATAAGTGCATTTATACAAAAAAATTCTGAATATCTTTGAAAGTTAAAACAAACATGTGTAAAATCGGAGACTGTAGCTGTCTCAGTGTGCTGCATTCTGAGAAAATTTTGTAAGTTCTGAAGACTTCATTTCGGTATACTTCTGTTGTGGTAATTACTGGTTTAACTCAATGCAATGATATGTCTCATGAATTTTTCAGGGTTTTTGTGGGAAGCAGGCAGATGATACAAAGCGTTGTTGTGGTATCATCTGTCATAGGTTTCTGGTCACTTTGACTACGCCAATCAGATGGATGCCGTGCTGGAGGTTGTCGGACTCAGGACCAGGCATCACGCAGAACCCGGTGCGGTGGACTCACTGCGACAGTGGTCCGCAATACATTCGGCCACGTCCAGCATCACAAGGACCAGGGAGTACACAGAACCTGGAGTGGTGGTCACTTCTCCAGTGAGTGATTCGGCGCTTGGGGATGAAGTCGAAGAAGCTGTTGAAGCTACTGAGTACAGCGACGTGTCGGAAGACCAAGCGCATTCATAGCAGCAGTGCAGTGCCCTTCTGTTCCAGTGTACACCGTGTGATGCTTTTTTTATCGGAAGAGTTTTGCATGCGTGAAAATATTTCTCAGCAGACCTGCTGTGACAGATTGAGCTTATTAGGACCACTCGGTCAAAATGTGCATTTTAATTTGCAACTATATGGTTATGGACAGCGGAATGCTTACTGCAGGGAGGGCCAAAAAACTGGACTGTTTTTGAGCGATCGTCGCAAATCCTATAAGGTTTCCTTTTCATGTTTTCAGCGATATTGTGTAGTGTGAAATGACTTTAGCCCTTATTTGCTTATGGTACTGCTTAGTACTTTGATGTCGTTGGTTGGGCATTGGGAATCAGTGGTATCATGGGAAAAAGAATGGGGGCAATGCCCCCTTGAATTTTTGGCCCATAACAAAATTTTGGGTTGAAAATTTTTCATTTTGTGGAATTTATGGGCAAAGCTGAAATTTTAAGCACTCGTAATGTTTTCTGTCAAAAACGTGCAGCTGTTTGTCAGAAAATTGAAATTTGCATCTTCCTGACCCTAATTTTTTTTAACTCATGGAATGGCCTTTGAACTGTAGAAATTTTGCTATATCAGTAATATTGACTCTGGCATAGTAGTATTTGTTTGTTACAGCCAAATCCAGAACTATTGACAGTATTATTTTTTCTGATTTGCATTCTTTTTAAGTAACAGTTATTCAGTTTTTGGCATATTTACCTCCGCCAAGGAGGTAATGTTTTTGCCGGACTTTGTCTGTTTTTCTGTGTGTGTACAAGATAACTCAAAAAGTTATGGACGGATCTTTCTGAAATTTTGAGGGTATGTTGGGAATGGCACAAACTACCAGTGATTCAATTTTGGGGGTGATCTGGAAGGAATCCTGGATTCTGGATCACTTTGAAATTTTCGTTACCATTGCTTTCAATGGGGCATAAGG
>Ga0056128_1007165_pt1 | contig 14069 bp, 8 predicted proteins | sample WorMetLIZISLAND2_FD_71113 | JGI IMG/M metagenome (GOLD analysis project Ga0056128, IMG submission 71113) | Marine gutless worms symbiont microbial communities from Max Planck institute for Marine Microbiology, Germany - Olavius geniculatus... ... | reverse complement strand
CCAATCCTAGTATATCGAAGTGATATCTTTCCATCTCATTCTCCAGCAGTTCAAGTTTGCCTGGTGCCCACATGGTGCGCACATTCCATGTTCCAACTGTTAGCATATGTGCGCATGGTTATTAAACAAGATATTAGATAAGATATTAAACAGCCAAAAGCAAAATTATAACGGTTCCTAGCTCGAAAGTAACCGGCACCAACTTTCATCTCAGAAGGTCAAAGGTCAGGCGGACGGCCGCATAATATGTTGGTGGCATGGTCGCGGGTTCGACTCCCGGTCGGGTCACTATCAAATGGTTACTATACTTGAATGGATGACTGTCTGCGGACCGGTAAACCATTTTGGTATATAACCAACACCAAGGTCAACTCAGCCTTCTATCCCTCCGGGGTAGATAAATCGAGTACCGGCATGTCTGGCTGAGGTTAAAGCGGGGTGCGTTCACCAGTGTCGAGTGGCAGGTAACAACGTGTGATTCCATATGGCAGGTGACGCTTCGTAGCTCTGTGATGGGTTTTCTATTGAAAACTATACACCACCTCCAGCTTTACTTTTTTACTCGACACTGACGTCTATTAATTAACCATTTGCGGTTCTTCACTGTTACCGTGAATGACTTAAGGTGTATAAACCATGTAATAAACATGTAAATAAATAAATCTATGCAGTTATATAAAGCGGCATAATTATTAGTCAAGTATAGGATCGTAAATGTCGTTCAACTAGGCGCTGTAGTAGCATTAATAAGTCGACGTGGATGGGCTGGGCGATCGGTGCGTTCTGTTGATGGAGGGTTGTGGGCAAATAGCAACGAGCGCTGGCCTGGCAGTGCCATGGCGACAGCAACGCTCCGCTCGTCTTCGTCGCCATAGCTCGCTCGCTCTGTCTACAGTCGATCACTGACATTCCGTCGTTCTAGTCACTATAGCTCTCTCCTCGCCGATCAACTATTGTACAGCAGAAAACATGGAAATACCGCTGCAAGTTCTTACCTTTCTCTCCGTTATAGGTAAGAAAAAAATGCTAATGTTGTGTGTTTTATCGCATATGTTTGTGCTATTTGTTTATGTTTGTCTGTCCGCTTCCCTCTGTTTGTCTGGGTTTTAACATAAAATACACGCATCGATTGATTGATTGATTGATCGATCGACTGACTGATTGACTGATTAGCAGTTTGGTAGTAAAAAATTTGCATAAAAAGTACCGTAGTGACTCAATGATAAATTTATAGCAGCTTTTACTTTACTGATAGACACAAATGTTTGTGCAGGCCTTCTATCTGCTAATGTACACTGTGACGCAATAAAATGTGTCCAACATTTTCCATTATAACTTTGAAAAATGACAAATTTTAATAGTTTTTGACGTAAATATTTCTGACACAATTGCCTATTAAACTACCATTTAATTTTACACCTTATTCAAAGTCTGCTTCTGCACTACCTGGGTAAAGCAGAACCAGCAAAATACTGCATTTGTATCTAAAGCAGTAATATAACTTAATTAAAATAACACACAAAAACATACTTTGTCCACATTCCCGTCACTTTGGCTAACAGTTCATCTATTTTTGTTTATTTTTGCAACAGTCTACAGTAAAAATGTTTAAAATGTCGGCCCATTGGCAAACACAGGCACCAAGAGGTCCAAGACGCTTTTTCCGTTTTCAGTGTCGATAACGTTCATGGTTCTGCGCCGGACCAATCCAGACTTCACCAGTCGCTTCTTGAATTTTATCAACATTCCTGAACATTATCTGGTAGACACACTGCTGCACAACTACAGTCAAACCTTGTATTCGACCGGCAGTTGGGGCGCGCAGATCCAGATGAAATCTATCAACTTTTTTGTTTATTTCAATGCATATTTCACTTATTTTGCTTTTCTCGAGTAGTGCAGAAGCATACACTGGGTGAGGTGGGAAATTGAGCAGTCATTTGATAATTAGTTGTATCAAAAATAAACCTTTACAAAGTTTTCAGATCGATTTGGTGTAAGTTATTTGCCAGTCGTTTACAACTATGACTGTTCTCGCGTTGGTGCGCTGTTGGCGTTTTAACGTTTTACTTGCTTACTTGCTTATTTTTTACTTACCTACTAAGAAAATTGTTAAACTGCTTGAACAGTCAGTGGTTTAGCTGTGGGTATAAATGTTGTTGTGGTGTCAAAGGTTTTTGCGCGGCGGCTGTCAAATGCTACGACTGCGATTACTACCACGACAACCTCAATGTGGGGCAGGTAAACTGCGGTGATCCATTTGACCATTACAACATTTCAACAGCTGAATGCAACGGAGAGTGTCAGGTATCCTAGCCTTCATCGCCGCGCATTTTTAACAGTGTTGCTACGAGTCATTTTATACACTGTTTTTATAACTACATACGAGGAAATGCTCAGGAAAGTCTTGAATTTTTTGATTGCTATATATTTTAATGCGATGCTGTGAAAGCGAGATGATGTACTTCTTAATGTGCCACAGCAGTTCTGTTTTCTGATTTTTCATCTGTGCATCGCTCACATTTTTTGAGTTCCTCCAATGTAACAAAACACATCAGAAGACTTTTACATCGTGCATTTACGGGCACCCGTGTAGTTATTTACTTTTTCTGCGAAACACAGTGACGATATAATTGTACATTGTGTCTAAAAACATCCCGAACATTTTCAATTGTAACTTGAAGAAGGATTATCAGATTTTAATAATACGAATACGAAATACGAATATTTCTGAGACAACTTGCCTTTGAATTAATGCTGAATTTCCCACCTCACCCAAAGTCTGTTTATGCACTACCTAGGGCAAACAGAACCAACAGAATATTGCTTTTTCACCCAATGCAGTATCATTGCTTAATCTAAATAACGCACAAAAACATATTTTGTTAACTTTTTTGACAGTATGGTTGACATTTCATGCAATTGTTTTGTTTTTTAACTGTCTACAGCAAAATTGCTTAAAATATGAGCGCACTGTGCGAACACAGGCACGGAGACATTTTTCGCATTTATTGACAGCAGTATCGATAATGTTCTGCTTCAGACTAATCCAGACTTTACCAGTCACTTCTTGAATTCCTAAACATTCCTAAACGTCATCTGGTAAAGACACTGTTTTATGACAGTCAAACCATGACTGGCTGTTGGGGCCAAAGATCTGGATAGATAGAATTTATTGAAGTTTTTTTCATTTATTTCAACACATGATTTGCTTGGTCGGTTTTTCCCAGGTAGTGCAAGCGCAGAAGTTAGGTGAGGTGGGAACTTAAACAGTCATTCAATAGCCAGTAGTGTCAAAATATGTTTCCAAAATTATTAATATCTGATGATGTTTCTTCAAGTTATGGTCGATAATATCGGGGATGATTTTCACGTTTTTGAGTTTTTCAATGCATATTTTGCTTGGTCTGCATTCCCTTGGTAGTGCAGAAACAAACACTGGGTGAGGTGGAAAGGTAAATGGTTATTTGATGGCGAGCTGTGTCAGAAATATTTGCATTAGAAATTATTAGAATCTGATAACTTTTCTTGAAGTTACAATCAAAAATGTCGGGGATGTTTTTTTGAGACACAGTGTATTTTACGAAACACATCGAAATGGCCTTTATAAACACAGACATTCTATATGGTAAAAATTGGCGATTTTTAACAAACATTTGTTATACGACACAAGATACACAAACGGTAGGTCTATTATATAAAACAGTATACTGTACACAATGTCATGTAAGCTTAACTTACTGGTATGAAGTACAGAACCCTATTATTGCCGTTAATCACGAGTGGCCTTTGACTGTCATTTTTTGGCTTATGAACACCTATACTAGACTAAGAACTGGGAAGATGCAGCATGCAATATTACAACGTTCGAAGATGACTACAACGAATGAAAGTTTTGCACACAAGTTAATATTATGAGATTGCACAACGCCCCAACGACGTCATGCTGAATACACTTGACGAATTACACGCTCGATATTTAGGTTTATATCATTTGTTGCTGGCCCTAAATTGAAGATTAGGGCTTTTCTTAAGCTTACGTTGCACCCTATTATGCCTTTCTGTCATATTATAACTGACAAAAGTTTTTGAAACTTGGTGGAAAATAGTCTGTCATATTTTGAGAACTTAAAATATAGTCATGTCGTCCACAGATAACTAAATAACAGAGCATAATATGGAAGGCTAAATTTGCAAGGAATGGAATTTGCAAGGAAATGGGGTGGAAATTGCAAGAAAAAGAAAATTCAAGAAAAAACCCCAAAAATCGCATCCGTGTGAATTTTCAAAGAATGGACTTTGCAAGGAATGCGTATATGCCTATAGCTTAAACGGGCTATGTTGTGTCTATCGCAGTTTTCAGACGATAGTATTTGGCCTGTTATACCTGTATATATCACGTGAGAACGATTGTATCTTGTTTTTACGCGCGAAAGCAGCTACTGCTCTCAGCGTTTCTAAGCCATCGCAATTCTGTCTGTTTGTCTGTCTGTCTGTCTGTCCGTCACAGAACGGTGCAATCTAGGATCACAAAATCTTCACCGTCGGCTGCCTGGAAGACTCTAGTTCTAGGAACCGTAAAGATTTTCCATAAACTCGAAGGGGGTCACCCCGAACGAGAGCGCTAAATGAGAAGGTTGTAGGCAAAATTTGCGATTTTTGGCCAATAAGTCGCTGTATCTCAGTAACGGTGTGAGATAGAACCTAGGCTACTATTAATCATTAATAAGAAGTGGTACACTGGCAGTCGATTGGCGCCGAATTCAGTGACCTTGAATGACCTTGAATGCCAAAATAGGGGATTTTATGGATATTTTGGCAATTTCGGGCTGCGACACAAGTCTATATCATTCACAAGGTGGCGCCACGCTACTATCGTTATGCGATCCAGATAAAGAATTTAGTATTTGTATATTAACTTAGCGTGAACACCCCAATTTTTAGCTAAACTACTGAACCAGAACTGCTATAGGCTTTCGCGCGTCTCGTGAGCATTACCTCATATTTCTTGTTAACATTTGAGATTAAGCGTATTAGACGAATTTTGAACATTATAAATTAACTGATGATATCGAGAGTTCAAAGTTCGAGCTAAAGACTTTACACACGCTATTCGTGTCTGTACATTTATTTTCACTTTACACACATTAACAGTGTGGGAAAATGTACCTTGCTATTAGTATGATATTCAGTTAAGCACTTTTCAACATTTATTAACATCATTAACGGTGTGGAAAATGTGACCTTTACTTGCAAATTTCAAGACGATTTCTTTGCAAATTTCATTTCTCTACAAATTTTACTCCCTGCAATTTCTTTTCATTGCAATTTGCTTTTCTTGCAAATTTGGTTTTATTTTTTTTGCAAATTCCATTCCTTGCATATTCCACACTTTGTTAAAATCTACAATTTTCCTTCCATTTTCCTTTCACTGCAAATTCCATTGCTTGCAAAGTGAGACGACTTAAGTATAATTTTTAGTAATTATTGCAATGTCTCTAGGTTCACTACTTCAGTTTATTTTATGACATATGTGAAATTGTATACCGTTAGAAATTTATATAAATACTTGTAAACTTGTCGTAGTCGTTGTCGAGTGTTCTGGACGGAGAAAAAGGCTAGAGAGTGAACAGTACTGCTGATGGACATGTTATTGAGAATTGGACATGTGTTGAGAAATAATTTTAACCTTGCTGTATCGTTTTATGCTGTCTGAGTTAGTTCTAAAAATTTTGAGTTAGAATTTTAGTCCGCTTCCTAGCTTTGATCGACAATCAAACTTGGCATTGAAACAGTAAGGACGACGACTGCAAGTTGCGCCTGCGTGAATGTGCTATTCGCTCAAGGCCAAATAAAAACCCGATTGGGCCCTTTTTGTGTAAAACTGTGGGCCACTCACATGAATTTTCTGACAGTTGATCGCAGACTTTCCGCCAAAACCGGACAAAAAAGTACGTACAAAAAGTTTTAGCAGTAGGCTACGGCATAAAAAGCCCGCCCCATCCGCATCTAAAATGTCGAGATCTGCATCAAGTGAAGCTTTCGAATGTCGCAACATGTCATACATAGATGGGTCAACAGGACCAAAAAATATTGCCCTGCTGTCTGACATTTTTTGGCTTGTGGGGGCTCCTCTTAGTGGGCGCCCCTGTTTGGCCAAACATGCTGACCATGCCGTAATCTGCCTCTGTATTCGCTAATGGTCGGTAATAGGCCTGTCATATGATTGTCTCGTGAGAAGACTTGTTGCGGTGCATTTTATAGAAGAAAATTACGTACCCGGACGAGAACAACAAGGACGATAAGTTTCGGATCCGTCGCAGCTGCGTGAATCAGTGTGAAGAGTCGGATGTTGACTGGATCCTGTGTTGTGACCATGACCACTGCAACAGCGCGCCGCCTTCAGCTGCTGTCCCCTACAGCTTCGTCCTCGGTCTCCTCTCCGCCGCCATCGCCTTGGTGGTCTAGAACGACGCCAGAAACGATAGTCTACGCCGCTCACTCTTTGTCTCTCTGTCTGTCTGTCTCTTTGCATGTTTTGTTATTGTTTCAAGCCGTCTCTGCGTTTTTGTTGACGTGAAGTCTTGCGTTTTCTCTCATTCGGTTACAGTGCTTTGACGATGTATTATTACACGTATTATACATAGGCTACCAAACTTACACGGCAGGAGCTCGACGGCGCTCGTTAAGGCTCAAACTCCACTTGCTTCGATTTGTTGTGGAATTGTTGTAAAGCTAACTGTACAACAAACTGTACGACAGATTCACAACAAATGAAAAGTTTACTGCAAGTCCTCAACACGTTCTACAACAAGATTTTATAGAAAATCGAAGGCTCACAACAAGTCTTCAACATCTTTACATGCCAAGATGTTGTACACCTTGTTGTACGACTTGTTGTTTAACAAATTTGCAACAAATCGGAGTCGTGGAGTTTGGGTCTTACTGTGTGCCGTTCCTTTGTTTTCCTGTTGTTTAAAGCCATTTTCATAATTATTTTGTTGTTGTTAATTTTACGTCTTCTCTTGTTCGGTTTTATTGCCTAGACGATGAAAGTTTTTTGTACCAAATTTACACCGCAAGAACTGGTCACATTCATGAATACTTTCCTTGGTTGTTAATACGTATGCAACTGACAGAAATAGAGTATCGCACGCCACACACTGCGTAGCGGATTGTGAAATACCGTGAGAGCACCCAGCGCGTGTGCTTTCTGAACTATTTCTTTGCACCACTTGGGTGGTCTCTGGTCTTTCTGCTGACCGCTGCTCCGTTACAAGCTAACTATACACTTCCAGTGAAAACAATCTGTGATTTTAAAGTTTTTTTTTACCTAGAAGATAAACTGTACATTTCTCAGCACAATCACCACAGCTGACCTTTGGGAGGATGCGCGGTATGCGCTGGGGGAGCCAAATTTTGAGCAAATTGGGGCGTCACTTTTAGACCAAGTGCACTTTTAATAACCATGAATGGCATAAACTACTTGGTTTGTTCTAAGATTGCCTTGTTTTCTGTAATCAATAAGCATTGTATATATCATGCCATTTCAACTCTTGTAGTTTGTTTGGCGAAGTCAATGTTACTACTGCTGTGCTTGATGTTTATGTACGGTATACGCAGATAATGACAATGCAATATTGCTGTTATTGGTATCATTACTGGCAGTAAATTTCAGTGACATTGCTGGACATTAACAAGTATTATGCCTAAGTATAATGGCTAAATGCTGCAGTAAGCGGCTGTAGTTTTGGTTTGATACGTGCATGAAAATGCCTCTGGCCAGTGGCGTAACTAGGATTATTTGCGTTTAAACAGCTAAGAAATGGTGCTCCTTGAAAACAGCGTTTCTTAAGATCTCGACTGATTTTTACAGGACGAACAATGAAGTAGTTTTAGGTGATCATGTTTTGGAGCATTCTCTGTAAAAATAGTAACAAGTGGCTTTCACCAGTCACCACAAATTTGCGGCCGTGCAGGACATTTTGATTTGACATCTGCTAGTAGCCTACCTATAAGCATTTGTTACAGCACTGCTGTTCTGGTTAAGCGAGTGTACGCAGTACGAGCTTATACCACTCTAGACAGTGCTGTAACGTATACTTAAACCGCGCGTGGATCGCATAGATTACAGTACGGCGCCTTGTGCTTCATAACTCACGACTGCAGATGACAGTTGTGACAACAGTAACAGTGCGAACGGAGTGCGGTTTAATCTTGGTTACGCTGCTGTTATTTCTCAGACGACGTGCAGATGCTGTACACAGCATTCGTTCTCTGTTGTCTGTGTCTATGCGCTGCTGTGAATTTGCTGCGAATTTTGCATCGTTGCTGCTGAAATCAACGAGTAACTGTAAAATAGTGCAATACAACGTGTCTCAAAAACTATACCACTTTTATTCTATGATATGTCGGCCTAACTTCGGCAGTTGTTTTACTGTCGACAGAATAAAATATGTAATTTATAAACCTTTACGCTACAAAAATACATGTATAGGCCTAAAACGTAAGCCTAGTGTTAATATAATTCCACATTTCGGCGGTAAAGATACACCGCAAGAGTAAGAAATTTGGCCATACAACAATAACCGAATTTTACGCGTTAGTCGCCAATTTAGTCCGCAGTTGCAGAAAAGTTAACGTTGAAATAAAAATGGCTTAATTTTGAGGACGCTGTGTCATTTGCAAATATCGGTATCTACATGCTCGCGTTGTTTTTGGTGTAGGTGGTATGTTTGCACTCTATTCTGAATTGAATTCGGAATAAACGCTGACCCTGTGAGAATGACGCGTTATGTGCCTATTGTCTGTAGGCCTATAAATTTATGTCACGAACAAAATAGTGTAACTCAGTGCTCACACGTGCTTCTAATTCTTCTTCGAGTTTGCGTTGTCGAACAATACACAAATACATAAAATGCATGCATGCTTGCTTAGTAATAAAAAAAAATTATTTTGTTTTCTCTGTTATTAAGTGGACTGTAGCTTCGGCTTCATGCAATACTAGCAGTGGCGCAGGTAATATCAATGTAGGCTTATGTGTAGGCCTAAAGGTCTACTTCCACTACGGCTGCGCGTTGCGTTGCGTTTGAACGCGTGCGTTAAAGCGCGTTGCAGCGTGTTAAAACGGGCGAAGACATTAATTTGTAAAGAATATTAATAAATTGATATGGCCAACAAATACGAAAATTTATTGCTGTTGGGAACAACAGCTTGTTGCACATCCGTGTTGAGTAAAAAAGAATACATAAACCTAGATTTTAGATGCACCCCGTTATCGCCAACCGGGATAGCTAGGGCGACTATCAGCATCTGATACAGGAGCTACGCTCCGACCCAGTTGAGTTCGGGCGATACTTTCGGCTGTCTGTCGAGCAGTTTGATGACCTACTCGGGCTAGTTGAGCGTTCTCATTGGTCAACGCAATTACTATCGCTTGGATAGTAAACAAAAAATAGAAACACTATCGTCGTTTCTATTTTAAACGCAACGCATCGCAACGCAACGCGCAGCTGTAGTGGAAATGCTTCTCATTGAATACGCTGAAAATTTATGTTTTTACTATCGCGACAACGCGCTGTGAAACGCGTTGCTGCTCTTCAACGCGCTCCAACGCGATAGCTATCGCAACAAAGCAACGCAACGCAACGCGCAGCCGTAGTGGAAATGCAACTTAACACGCATTTGTACGTTCACGTGGACTGCAGCGAGTTGTCCAGATTTGACGGCAAGCTTTTTTTCAAAGTGGGCCAAAAAATGGCACAAAATTTTTATATGCCAATAACTTCATGAATTATTAACCAATTTTCAAAAAAAATTTTCACTGTCGGAATCAGCACAAAATTTGTAATAACACTGATACAAAAAATTCCACCACACCTCATAGATGTCGTTACACTACCTTGTGAAATGTCAGACATCGCACTCAAGCCGGCGACGACAGTGATCAATAATGCATGATCAACGTTGACTGAGCCTGACATGTGGCTTCCAAACAGCCCGAACTTAAATCCCGTCGATTATGCAGATGGTTTGTCAACTTTGACAATTAACCAGCTGAAGCACTATGTGGAGCAAACTGTCGATGCATTTGGTTAATCGCGCCATTGGTCAGTGGCGCCATTTTCAAGCAAGAATTGCAAAATTCAACAATGTTTGATGGTCTTTTTTCATACCGATGCAATATGCGATTAAAATCGCCATGTGAGATTGCATCTGATACAACGCCGTCGTCGCCGAACGCTTTTGAAAACCAGCTGCAAGCCGTATAGGCCTATAATATTTCGCGGCGGCCGGGTTTAGTGTCCATGGGTGAGTGACACGACACTATATATGATATAAAACCAACAGCAAGGCAGTCGGTGGCTGGCTGGCGCACGCCATGGGCGATGAATTATTAATATTTTGAAATGTCAGATCTGAGCTCAACCCAAGATGAATCCGCCCACAACTTGCATAGGCTACAGCAAATAAGACATAAGTCTATCCAAATGAGATATGCTTAGGCCTATTATTGCATGTAACGCGACTATGACAGCGCTTTTAAGATGCGTTCCTTTGCCCTGGCGACTGTGACACACCCTATTCTCAGATAACACAAGCTACAGCGGCATCGCAGCGTGCCATAGATCATAGATCCTATGTGGGACGTTATCAGAACTCATCCGTATAAGAATCCCAGTAACCAAGCTCCGTATGCCAGTGTCATGATATCGTAATGTCATTAAGCGACGAAGTGCCCTATTTCACTGGAGAGATGGATAGTTTGGACACGCCTGCCCGCCCGCTGTCTTGTACAGCATTTGCTGCCAGCCTGCCACTCGCACACGGAACAGCTAGAAGTCAAAGAAGGGATAGACAAAACGTAACTATGCACTCAGCTTAGTCATTAGCGAGTGGAGACGACAATGGCAAAGCGTCAGACCGCATACGTTTTACGATGTCAAACGCCAAAGACACGGCGCACCGCTTGCGAGCGACGACATAGGCGACGATCAACGGATCAAGCATTCTGACGACGACAGACCGGGTTTGACACGGCCCATGCATTTATTATTGTACTGTAAGCTTACTGTGAGAATTTTGAAGTTTATTGTCTTTTTATAACTCACATTAATCCGTGACAAGTGACGACGTTTTGCAGCTTGCTAAACTCTATTTTTGGCTAAAACAACGCAAATATATGTGATTTTCTGCGTTTCCAAATTTTAGAAAAATGGGCGAATTTGCGACTTCCATTGAACGTTAAAGCAAAAAGTGTTTCCGCTTCAGGGGGCTTCGCCTCCTTGACCCCCTGACCAGGAGCTCTGCTCCTGGACCCCGCTGGGGGCTCCGCCCAGACTTTCGTTATAGGCTCGCGCTCTGGGAGCTCGCCATGCCCCCTTTGCCAAATCCTAAATACGCCACTGCACCGGACAGCCGGGTACGGGTAAATATTTTTGCCTTTTGTTATAGTGCCATATCGTTGATTAAAATCGTTTTTTTTTGACATTAATAGCTAGACGTCGTACATCGTTGGTTTGGGAAAGAGCCGGTAGATTTTATGTTAGTGAACATCTTGGTGTGTTATTTCTGTCAAAAGCGTAGTAGCCAGCTGAGCGGCGACTATTCGACAGTTTGTTTTTTTAACTGGTCTGTAATAGGGCGCAATGCCGATGATACACAGTTTAAAAACCGGCGTCGAAGTCGGATCCGAAAGTCGGCTTTCTGGACTGTGTGTTTTCGGCATTAGCCGTGTAATTTACAAATTTTATGAACACGGCTTTAGTTCGACTATTCGTATTAGGCTACCGGCGTACAAATTGTGCGATAGTTAGTTAGCGCACGTTGCTTAGTTACCGTAGCTATCGTAAACATGGCAGACGACGATGTTTATAATTTGGATACAAATCTAGATCACGTGCGTGTTTTCTGAAATGCTATTGAAATGCCTATAATAGTACATTGGTTTAAAGTTTTGAACAAAGATCAGGAGCCTATGTTTGACAATACAACATGTTGGATTCTGGTACACCAATTAACTTGATATGCTTCAAAACACAGGGTCACCTAGCCGACGGTGACAGCGGATAGTTCAATGGCATAGCAATAAACTTCCGCCGCGAATTCTTTCGATCTACCTACTGAATATGACGCTGTGTGCCATGGCTAAGTGTCACTGACATATTTCCAAAAAAATTCGACAATGATAACCCCGGACTCTCGTTAAACGGGAAGGGAAGGGAAAAGAAAAAAAGGAAAAGGAAGTTAAAGAAAGGATAGAGAAAAGCAGAGTATAGGTAAAGACGGTACCGTATAGGAACAAGAAATTTGAGCTAATGCTTACGTGACGCGCGAAAGCCTATAGCAGTTCCGGTTCAGTAGTTTAGCTGAAAATTGGGGTGTGTGTTCACGCTAAGTTAATATACAAATACTAAATCCTCTATCTGGATCGCTTAACGATAGTTTCGTGGCGCCCTCTTGTGAATGATATAGACTCGTGTCGCAGCCCGAAATAGCCAAAAAATCCATAAAACCCCCTATTTTGGCGTTCAAAGTCATTCAAGGTCATTGAATTTGGCGCCAATCGAAAGCCAGTGTATGATTTCCTATTAGTGATTAATGGTAAGGTAGGCCCTATCCCACACCGTTACTGAGATACAGCGACTTATTAGCCAAAAATCGCAAATTTTGCCCACCCCCTCTCATTTGCGCCCTCGTTCGGGGTGACCCCCTTTGAATTTATGGAAAAGCTTTACGGTTCCTGAAACTAGATTCTTCCAAACACACGGTCACCGACATATTTCCAAAAAAATTACGACAATGATACCCCGGACTCTCGTTAAACGGGAAGGGAAGGGAAGGGAAAAAAGGGGAAAAGGAAGTTAAAGAGAGGATAGAGAAAAGTAAAGTATAGGTAAAGAGGATACCGTATAGGAAAAAAAGGAAAAGTAAGGGAGGGAAGACAGGGGAACCCCAAATCACATTTCTGACTACGTCACTGTACATGTATATCAGTGCACTATGTACGGTAACATTTTAAAATTAAGACAACATTTGCAGAGAAAAATTTTAAAAGATGAGAAACAAGCTTAATAGGCTTAAAGGTTTTATCTAGCCAAAACGCTAGAGGCTTATACTGATGTGTATTGTGTGCTGTGTTTAGGCTTGGGTCTTGTTGATTTTTGCTGCTGTTGTATGCTTTTTTACAATGTTGAGAAAGATTATTATTTACTTGAATTGTACTAAATGACATGGTGACTTGTAATTTGTAAAATTAATGAATACATGCAATGCGTGACTGATATGCTGGTATAGCCACTTGTACCCGCACCGTCGTTGCATCAGCCTTTTGATGAGTCTGAAGGAGTTCTCAGTGAAGAGGAAGTGTCCAGCTCTCGTGAAGAACTGGACTTTGAAGACAAAAATGTTGCAACCCATAAGTGTTTGTTTGTTTGTTTGTTTTAAACACACTCAGTAGCGTGGTTCGTCTGTTTGTTGTCTGTTTATCTGTCTGTCTGTCTGTCACTTTTGTGCACCTTGCTTTAACACTTTTTGACACATTATGTTAGATAGGGTAGCTGACGAGCTGACCCTTGAGGGAAAAGAGAGATTTGAGGTTGAACTCTGCAGCAAAAACATCTAATTGCAAATTCCTGCTGCCATCTGGCAAATAACAAGAAGTGATTCCGCTTATTGCAAAATTATTTTGGTTTTCGTTACACATTTTTATTGATGATGTAACTATGTAAACTAATACTCACAGATGATGTCGGATTCTGGTCTTCAGTGTTTTTGTTATTACTCAGCCCTGTTACATTTATTGTGTGCATATTATAAAGTGCATCATTATTGTGAATGATACAATAACTTATCATGTCTGCCAGTTTAATGAAATTCTGCATGCATTTGTACTTTATGCTACACTTTTGTAATAATACTTGGATTTGTTACGCTTGTTTGACAGCGATGTCATCTATTTCAAATGATGTGATGCATGTTTTGGAGCAACAAAAGAAGGTTAAATATTTTGTGTGTATATATATATATATATATATATATATATATATATATATATATATATATATTTC
>Ga0056128_1007163_pt1 | contig 14070 bp, 7 predicted proteins | sample WorMetLIZISLAND2_FD_71113 | JGI IMG/M metagenome (GOLD analysis project Ga0056128, IMG submission 71113) | Marine gutless worms symbiont microbial communities from Max Planck institute for Marine Microbiology, Germany - Olavius geniculatus... ... | reverse complement strand
ATTTATTTATTTCATTTAATGACAAAGGGCCGCAGCCACTAACATGCCACAATAAAATAACAGTATACATCAATGAATGTCACTGGTAACGCAATACAAGAATAAAACTACTATAAAAAATAAACTTTGCAATAAGTAACCAAAAATGTGGAACTGATAGATCGTTTAAAGCTATTTAATAGATTTTTGATAAAAGTATTCATCCCCAATTATCCGGCGTAATATTGACATTGCAAAGGTTTTTAAAAACCGTTTTGGTATATTTGTTCCAAGCGTTGTGCTGTGTAATAGGATAGGAAAGTTTGAACAGTAATGTATTTTTCGTGCTTGTCTCGGTTGCCAGATGTTCTGCTGTTATTATGCTCTGTTGTCTGTTTGATGCTTTCTGAACTAATCGTCATGGTCTTAGCCAGCATTACTAACGTTGATGTAAACAAAACTTTTTCTAAAACCAAGTCGAAAACTTTTTCGTCAAGACCAAGACTAAAACTTTATTTTATTTGTTTTCGAGCCGCCTCGTATACTATATCATCACTGATTTAACTTAAGTCAAAGTCAAAGTCAGATGATTCTGAGACATCAGATATCTCTGTACATCACTGTCCACTGGGTGTGGAACATCGGTGTGGTTGGTAGATCGGAGACTGGGACTCGAAGGAAGGACTGCAGATCGGTGACATAACGTGGCCGGGCCTGGAGCCGTCGCCGCCTAAAGGTCGTCCAGCGAAATACCACATGCGAGTTGTGACGCTGCAGGAGAAACCGTACGTCGTCTACTCAGATCCCGACACATCGGGCACCTGCCCAGCTCAGTCAGTTCTCTGTCGCATGGCTCCTCAGAACAAGACAACGCAGTAAGTGATGCTGTACATGATACAACGCACTCTCACTTCTTAACGTGTCTTCGCAGTAACTGGTTGCTAGTATAATATGATGATAGCAGTGGCTGGACCGCAAAAAAATTATTAAACGTTAATCATAATTTGACTAATCTCGTCACAGACAAACAGAAAAAAAACGCGATTAGTTTACATTTTTCAGATTATCGTCGGTGGAGAATAACGAGTAGTGAAAGCGACTGCCTTTAATTAACGTTACAGACTGACGGTAGCAACTTTGTGATAACAGCGCCTTGCATTGCACCGCGTGCACCGTTAGGTTGTTGAACGCTTGCTAAACGTTGTACTTCAGCGTCGGGAACGCGACTGTGACACCGCCGCACTACCAGTGCTGCTCTGGACTCTGTGTCGACCTGCTCACGATGCTCGGCGAGAAAATCAGCTTCGACTTCCAGTTGTTCGAAGTCCCAGACCGCAAGTGGGGCGCTTATGACCGGGTAAGTTTTTCTGAACTACTTCTCAATTGCCACTGCTAGCTTTTTGAATATACGCGCACTGTACGCTCAGTCTGCACGTGCAAAACATCTGTTTGTGTGGGCCATATTGCATAGAAATGTGAAAATGTTCGGTACAGATGGGCACACCAGTCCGTCTACTTGGAACGCTCTTCTGAACATTCTCAAATGCAGCACACACTTTCTGTCTACTTTGGACGCCGTCCGAAACATTTTACGTTTTGTTTTATAGCACACATGTTCGAATATAGCCGTTTACTAGTTTGCATTTATAAGTTTATAATATTATGCAATACTACTACTAATAACAACAGTGTGTTGGTTGCAGAAACAGCGTCGTTGGAATGGTTTGGTAAAGAGCATCTTAGACGGTGATGCGGACATGGCAATCTCAGCGCTACAAATTACTCCTGATCGCTCTGACGTTATCGACTTTTCCGTTCCGTTCCTTGAAACTGGAATTTCCATTCTCGTAGCGGTTCGTGATGGGGTCATTTCGCCCATGGCATTTCTAGGTACGTGGATCATAATTTCTTTTCCGGCTAATGGTAGCGTGCCAGTTTTGGGTGATGGTATGTCTGTCAACAGCACTGCGTTATATATGTTGCGCATTTCAAATTGATTATTATTATCAGGCGGCAACGCTGAATCGTCATCGATACTATACCTGCCATTGCGACAGGTCTTACCGTATGGCGTGGTCTGTCCGTCTGTTACACTCGTCACTCGTGCATTCTGTCATCGTTGAGATAAGATATCGTTTGACAAAGGCACTCTCCATGTGTTAGACAGAAGCTGTGGTCTCTTGCGGGTAGGGGACATTTCGGAGTTGGAACCCCCAGACAGCATAATGGCCAAATCGTTACCGATAGTGAAATGGTTAGTTGGTTACTGTGAACAACCTGTAGAAGCTCAGCAACAACCTATTTAACGATACTATTGCTTTCTCTTTTTCATGTATAAAAAACGCATGCACACCGATGCTCCGAATGCCAAATGCTTTGGCTATTGTTATCGTAATGCTGACATGGTGATACACTGTCATTATTATTATCGTGCAGTCGTCCTAATGGGTCTTAGTACTCGTTCTCCTTCCGTTCGTCTGTATGTTACGGGCTTCTAACTGAAAAACAAAAATGCGCAAAAAACAAATTTGTGTGAACGTTTAGCAGCACAAGAGTATCTGTTTTCTGCTCAAAAAGTCAACAGTCAGGCGGACGGCTGCACGATATGTCGGCACTAAGTCGACATATTTTTTTTAGTTATCTTTGTGTTCTAGTCAGTTTATCGCAAATCTGTGATATGTGTGACGCTGTAGCTTTAGTCTATTGTACGTAGTCAGTAATTTGCTATTAAATTTCGAATTTGTAGTCTGTATTGCTTTATTGAGTACTTTGTGTACTTTGTTGAGCGTACCAGTAAAATATCGCTATCGTTGTCGTCGGTTTTGTATAGAGCCGTACGACTACGCTTCGTGGTGTCTCATTCTCGTATTCAGCGTACACGCTTCCGGCGCCGCAATCTTCGTCGTCGAATGGCTGTCACCGGAGGGACTCGACCAGGGCAACAAACCTATCGCAGGTCTGATGATACGTTGTCATTTCTCGCAGTCAGTCATTTAGCTGATTGCTTTACTGGCACCACAGACCGGCAGAGATCACGCAAAACCGTTTCTGCGTAATATACGATCGACTGTAATGGCATGCCGCGGTCACATGTAAAATAAAACAATGCCTAACACTGAAATATGATGTACATGTAGGCACGTGCTTACGTATATGCGAAACCGCGTGCAGTGGACGGCTAGTTGTAGCTGATGCGTTTACCACAAGCCTACTACAAGAAGGCAGTCAACAGGCATTGCCGCGAAGGCGATGGAAGCCTTATGTAACAGGGAACAATCGAAGATTGTTTTTTGTTGATGTATGGTTATTTGGCTGACAGTGTGTATAACAGAAACGTCGCAGTTAATTACCAGTCTAAACAAAACACATATACAACTTCAAATATCTTGCATCTAATAATCTAAAATCAACACCGGACACCAGGACATTACACATTGCTATTTACAAAAGTTTATTTTGGGTAAGTACAGTTCAGCTGCAGATACTTGGAATAGATCCACACGCGAAAAGTAAATACTTTTAACACACACTTTTGCTGTTGTAGTTAACTTGTAGTACTAGTAGTTATATAACTAGTTGTAAACGTCTGTTCGTTGTTTCCAATTGGTCAAACCCATGCTTGAGGTAGGCTAGTTAACTCATTGTCATCATTATCACCATACCAACGAAACGCAGCGCGTAACATACAAAGTCATGAACGCGGACGATTACATGTAGTGATCACTGATCAATCAATCGGCGAATGAGTCGTGTGTTGCAGAGCACAAGTTTTCGTTGTTTCGCGCGTTCTGGCTCATCTGGTCGATGCTGTTCGGTGCCGCCGTCAGCGTCGACAATCCCCGTGGTGTGTCGAGTTCAGACGTCAAAGTTTCTCTCGGTGTGTCCAGCGGAACTCAAACGAGAAAGTCCACGGACTGAAAGCGTCACATGGTCACACAGGAAGCGATGACCCAGACCACTAATGCTCTGCAGGATGACGTATGAGGACAGTGTGGGAGGTCCTCGTGGTGTGTCGAGTCGGTTCGTGGCGAGTGTCTGGGCTCTCTTCGCCGTCGTCTTCACGGCCAGTTACATACCACAACTACAACGACGACGACGACGACGGCGACAACGACAAATACTTTTGCTACTACTTTACGGCCAGTTACACGGCCAACCTGGCGGCGTTTATGATCACCAAGCAGGATTACGACCGCATCACAGGCGTCAACGATCCGCTGGTAACATTTTGCACTCTGTCCGCCGCTTGCTCCGATAGGCAGAGTACCGTAGTCAGCGATGTTAAAACACTTCGTAGCTCGGTAGTCTAATGGCAACGTGTCGGACTTGTAATCCTGAGGTAACTCAGAGGCGCAGGTTCGACTCCGCACCGCGACACTGCCGGGCATATTTAGGCAGGTTGTTCAGACACATGTGCCTCTGTCACCAAGCAGTATAATTTGGTTACACCGGCTTCACCCGCTGACACGTAAACAGGCACACCGCGCGATACACTGGCTTCGTATCCGCGGTCTCGCAATGTAAAAACTAGTGTCTGGCAGAGGGCCTTAGGAAACGGAGATCAGCGCCGCCTTATGGGCCGTAAGGCTCGGGAAGGACTTAACGTTTTTTTTACGTTTTTATAATGTCATTTAAAAAGTGAGTTTCGGTGTCGATTTGCTGCATGTCGACAGCTGAGGGATCCTCTGAGCTTCGCCCCACCGTTCAAGTTCGGCACAGTGCCGTACGGCAGCACGGAGACGAATCTGATGACACATTACCCCGACATCTACGCATACATGACCAAGTACAGCAAGGCCAATGCTATTGAGGGTGTTCGTGCAGTCAAAGACGGGTCGGTATTTAAACACTTTCTGGTCTGGCTACCCCATATATGAATTAATTTTCTGACACATCGCGTCGTCACGTCACCGGCTATTATCGGCTATCAACTTGGAATGAAATTATACTTGCTTTATTATTTCTCACTGCTTAAAAGAGTATAAAAGCTTTTTAGGACTAAGTTTTATATGCGAATACCAAAAATAAACAAAGAATGTTTAGAGTGGCTAAAATATTTGTGCTTCGTCTGGATCGAAAAATGTATTGCTCTCGCTGATCAAAACAGCGTTTTCCATCCTAAGTATAAGTTAGTACGTAAGCTCTGTTATTTTCAGTTTTTTTCAATAACGGCAAAATAAGCCTACCGCTGGATTTCTTAGACTCATTAAATTCATTTATGCGATATTGATGGTTTGACAGCCAAAAAATCACCGCTTTCAATTTGCGTTTAGGAGGAGCAGTATGATATTTGAAATTGAATTTACTAGAAGCGGGCTTACGTTCTTCTCCATAGAACTCATCGGATCTGCAGGAATACTCACAGGACGGTATCACGCTGGCCAGGGTTGTGACATCCGAATCCCGGATCCCGTCAGTCCCCGCCAAACATCGTCTTTCTTGGTTGGTACACGCGATGTGTTTCCGTTGTCTGTGCACAGCGAACTGAATGCGTTTATATATGACGCGACGGTGCTGGACTACATGGCAAGTCACGACGACCACTGCCGACTGAAAACCGTCGGCAAGTGGTTCGCGGCGACCGGCTACGGCATCGGCTTCCCGAAAGGTTCGCGCTGGATTCAGATCATCAACAAGTTCATGGTCCAGTTTCAGTACAACGGTAAGAACTCATCATGCACATCCACACACGTTCAAGCTCGAACGCCATCAGTTCGATTCGTTGTACAATATGCTGCAAGACATGTGCACAAACGTTTTATTTTACTTTTCGATCACCACTAACTACAGCATAACAGTCTGCCGCAAATACGAAAAACTGGTTTTTAAAAAGTAGTTTTTGTGTTTTAAAAACCCGAGAGAATACCTCAAAAGTCTAAATTTTAGGTTTTAATGTTTTTGTTGGTTAATTTATAGGCTTAATACAAAGTATTACAAACCATATTTTATTTTATAGGCCTACTTTAATCGCCAATTTTTGAGTCTTGACGTTACATAAACCAGTAAATAACAATGTGACAGGGACGATGTTGTATAAAATATTTTTTTAGAATATTTTTTGGGTCGTAATATTATGTCCGTAATTGTTTGTCTTTGTACACCAAAATTTAAAAAATAAAACTAAAACCTAAAAGAACTTGGTTTTTCTACTGCCATAGTCACCTACAACGTGATCAACCAATAGGCTACAGTTTGCTGTATCTCACTGTTCAGGTGAGATGGAGAGGTTGCAGCGGTTCTGGATGGCGGGAGCATGCAAGAAGAACGATGCGAAGGGTGAGAAGAGCAAGCCTCTGGGCGTGCTCAACTTCACCAGTGCATTTATCCTTCTCACGTCAGGGATGCTGCTGGCTGTGGTACTGCTGCTGCTGGAGCACGTCTACTTCGCCTTCTTCCGCGCCAAACTGCGCAAATGCGACACCGTCGGATGCTGCAGTCTTGTCAGCCTGGTCTGTCTGTAGCCTACTTCTAAACGCCAAAAAATATCAATAGTAATAGCAGTAATATTGTGAAAAAAATAGGCATAACTAGGCCTATAATAAGCTGTGTAGAGTCTGTTTCTTAGAACTGCCTAGAAGAATCTGTATGAGTTTACGTCGTTGTGGCATATACGAACGTCGCGATTGGTGTTTATTTTGTTTCGTTTACTTGCGTTTAGTTAAGTTTCTGTACTCTGTAGTGCAATTTTTTTGGCGAAATAAAGAGAAAAGCGTTGGCAAAGCCAGACCAGACCTCCGTGACTACAGTAAGTTTCTATGGCATCTGTTTGACGCTAATAAGTGCTGTCATCTGGCGAACGCTGTTAAATGGGCCTGGTCCGTCCGTTGTTGAATTCAGTTCGCCGCCGAAGTCTAAGCAGTCGCAGATCGAAAACCAAGTAGGCCTAGGCCTAATTTGAGCAAGGCTCATGAAACGCGTGACAGCCTTAGCAGTTCCTGTCCGCAGATTCTCATGGTCTATCTCCAGCCATTTTGTCGCAATTCACCCTTGAAGTGTGCACTGCAGCCGAAAATCGCAAAAAAACATTAAAACCCTCTATTTTGAATTTGGGGTCTCAAGGTCATTCAAGGTCATCGATGTCAATACCGCTAAACAGCTCGGTACCAGTGCTTGTTATGATAAGCAGCATGTCTATGCCTATCTGCAACTGTTTTCCCGCTAGACGCGCCAATATCGGTAAAATAAGCAGTTTTTAGATTGGCGCCCCTCTTTGACGCTCGCGTGCGCAGGACTCCTTGAACGTACGGGATCGGCACGTAGACTGCTGAAATTCGCGGTTAATGCGAAAAATTTCATCTGCAGGTTGTCTTGGTCTATCTAAAGCCGTTTCGTTGCAAATCACTCTCAGAATGTGCGCTGCAGTCAAAAATTGAAAAAAAAAATCACTAAAAACCCTATTCAGGGGGGTTCAAAGTCGTTGAAGGTTATCGATGTTAATAAATCTAAAAAGCTCGTTATCAGCGCTTGTTATGACAAGCAGCATGTCTGTACGTATCTGCAGCCGTTTTCACACTATACGAGCCAATAGTGGCAAAATAATGTTTTTTAGGTGGGTACCCCTATTTGACGCCCTCGTTCAATGGGAACCCCTTCACTCAGGAGCACGAAATTTTGTCACGTTAAACTAGAGTCTTTGGGGCAGCCAACAGTTAAAAATTCGTAATCTTAGCTTGCATTGTTTTCATAGGGCTCAAGGGTGTGACAGACAGACAGACCTACAGACGGACAGACACTTCGACGATGGCTAAGACGCGCGAAGCATTACACGCGTAATAATCAATGACGTGCTCTTATAGGCCTATAAGTTTTCATGCTCTTTCCAACGCACGAACATCTGATGACAAACGGCAAAAGTTTTAGTGCAGAAGACCGCAAAGTTTTTCTCTAAGAAATTTCTGGGCCCGCAGTTCGGGCCCCTACGGGCCCCTATTGGGACCCGGGCCCAGAGGCTCCAGTTTCGCCAGCCTCGTGGATGATTCGGCCCTGAGTATACTTTTCAACTGTTAAATTAGTTGCATAGGCCTAATGATGATGGCAAGACTGAAGGTGATCTAGCGGAACTGTCATGCACTGGTGCTCGTTTCGCTGTTGTGGACAGAGTCTGGGAAGATCACTGACGTTCCGACAGTCCGTGCGGCAGGCGATTGAAATGACAAGAACGTTCAAGTGCAAGAACCCGGTCTGTGAGACTCAGACGTGGAAGCTCAAGCACGAGCTGGACCTGGCAAGACTTAGTGTTCGCCGTCTGCAGATGACCGTCGCGTAAGAAAATTTAACTGTCGAAATACTATCAATTAAGTCGATCTATATATTTTTGCAGCAGAAAATTTTCGTACTATTTTGTACTCTGTTAATTCATAAACATTTGTTCTACGGCCATTTGGCTGGCTGAATCGTCCATCAGTCGTCTAGTGTAGTTCTATTGTATCGTTGTCTGATCTTATTGCTGCCCTTTGATAAAAAACTGAATGCCAGCCATGACTTTGAAAAATGCAATTTTTACCTCCGCCAAGAAGGTAATGTTTTTGCCAGACTTTGTTTGTCTGTTTGTTTGTCTGTCTGTGTGTTAGCAAGATAACTCAAAAAGTTATGGACAGATCTTTCTGAAATTTTGAGGTTATGTCAAGCATGGCACAAACTACCAGTGATTCAATTTTGGAGGTGATCCGGCAAGAATCCTGGATTCTGGATCACTTTGAAATTTTAGTTATCATTGCTTTCAATGGGGCATAAGGAAAACCGCTGCAAAACCGAAGATGGTGCTGCCACCTAGCGAACAGCATTGCCTTGGCGGAGGTGTGCGGGCTATGACTGCTTTCTAGTTTATATGTTGGTCGAACGAAAGACAAGTATTTAATTTTGTTATCGGGTTGGCTATGGTATAGGAAATACGAAGGCAGAGAGTCGGTTTCGCCAGGCGTTTCACCGGCAAGCGGCAACGTCGACGTTGTAGAATCGCTTCAACTGCCAGCAGCAGTGTCAGTTCAACGCAACTGTACGACTCAGCGTCCTAAGACAGTCGGCGTGCAGTTTCAGCTGGGTGGCAGTGGCGGTGGTTCGTCGAAGCGACACACTGTGCCGCCGGACTTTGCAGCCGGAGATGCGTCGACAGGCGAGGACGATGCCTGGAAGGGGACCGATGAAGTTGATCTACAATTGCCGCCAAGTCCGTCGTATTACGACATCGTCCTGGCCGCCGATGATCAACGTGTCGGTGCCGCTGGCAGGCCGCTGCTGAGCCGACATCGAAGACTGGACGAAAACGAAGACGTCGAACTTCTACAGTGTCTCTTGCCTTCGTCAGCCACCGACGACGACCATCTTCTGGTCTCGTTTGCTACTGGGATTCGTCGTTGTATAACCGGCAGTTTGGTGACTTCCGGTGTTTCTGAGAACTGCTGGTGAGTCGTTCAGTGTCGGTGTCGAAAGCCGAGACGCCGAAACGTTGAAACGTTGGTCATCATTCTCTACGGCACAACGTCTCTTGCCTTCGTCAGCGACCGACGACGACGACCGTCGTTCAGCCGTACACTGCAGCCACGACCTTACCGTGACTACTACCTCACCTTATCTGCGTCGCCGCACTACCCGAGCTTCCCCGGCCGATGACGTCATCGGTCTGCGTGACGTCAGCGATGGCGTGACGGGTGCTGAAGTGCCGTGGTGCAAAGTGTCGGATGGCTGTACAGCTGCAGCGGTGATGGCAGACAGCGACGGTGAGCGCGGCAACGAGTCGGCTGTGAACGACATGGCGACTAGACTCGAAACTGTGCTGTAATTTGAACGGATTTGTAGCTTTAAACGAAAGAAAAACACATTTGTAACTGACGGACTAGAACGACGATGCAAACGATGTCTGTATCAGGCTGTAGCCTATGCTTTACGCGTTAATACTTGTAGAAAACCACATATACTGTAATTAGGCTTTGCTGAGCACTTTTATACTTGAAACATGTCTCAGAAGTCACAAGGAATTACGAAACAAATTTGCATATCAATAAATGTCGTTAGAATTCTTAAATTCAATGCACTGCCGCTTCCTAGCCGTACTTTATTTAATTTATTTGTCGATTTTGTAAATTTCCGTTGTTTTTTAACGTCTTCATTGATTTAAACCGTTGACTGGGTGACAGAAAGAGCGTCTAAGCAGTCAAGCATATGACAAAAGTTTGCTGCAACAAGTCCCAAGGCTCATCTTGCAAACCAAGTGTAACATCGAGTAACACGCGGAAAATTTGCCGCCGGTTTTACAGCCTGGAATTCGCCACTAGGCCTAACAGCCGCTTGAGACATACCATCGTCATCCTCCTGTTTTTGTGGTCGTCCTAGAACTGGGCTGTTTAACAGGATCTGTGGCGTTAAGTTATACCTTAACACTCGTGCGCGAACATAAATTCTTATTCTGAATTGAAGTGAGCACTGAACGAAATTTGACAGCACTGTTATCAATTGTTACTTGTTCTGTTTCAGGCCTATTCTCCCACCCCGGCAGGTGGGGGTACAAACCGCTAGTTAGGCCTAAACGTGTCGGTGGTTATTCGCCCAGTATATAGCGGAGCGGGTAGTTATAAGCCGCAGGCGGTTGATTCGAGTGAGTGAGTAAAAACACGGCAGATGTGTTGAGCTCGGAGTGACACGTATGAACGTATATTATATTGCGGGCGGGTGCTGTAACTGTCCGAGCAGTAGCAGCAGCGTGATTTGATTGTTGCCGCTTGCTGTAATAACAATTCAATGACGACGACGTTGCCGCGTGACGAGCTTCAGTTCAGTTCAGTTTAGTTCCTGGGGTTGACACGCTGACCCCGGGATCAGCCGCGGTGCCCGCCCGATAGACACTCCTAGGATTCGCGGACGGACGGTTAATGAGGCGTGAGAGTATAGCGGACTTCTAGGCCCACCCACGACGCCGGCGGTGCGCGCGTTTTTGTGCCATGGCTCGGCGCGTGTCAGAGGGGCGGATATGACGCACGGAGGGAGGGAGGGAAGGAGGCAAGCTGCAAGCTGTGGGGATTGTCGCTGATGGTGGTTGAGTGGTGATTGATAAATGGACGTCACGCTTGACTGGGTACGATTGAGCGGGTGGCAGCGGAAGGAAAGAAGAAAAAGACTTGGATTGGAGAAACGTGTCGAGAACAGTCGGCGGTTCGGGAATGAAACGTCGAGAACCCATACTGATCTAATAAGCGTTAAAAAATTTCTAAAGTTGAAAATGCGTTTTAGGGATAAAAAAACTTAAAATTTCAAAACTCGTGAAAACGACAAATGTAAAACATGACCTTTTTAAACTGATGTTTTATCTAAATTCATGTTCATTTGTTTTTTTTATCACACATGAGTAGGTAAATTTAAATACAAACTCCGTTTTCATATTTGTATTTAATTAGCTAATTATTTGCTGTAATATTTGTGTTCTTTTTTGCTCAAGAAATGAGTAATGAAAAACGACTTGTAACCGTCGCCGACATTTTATTGTTACCCGATACTCGTGGAGAATGAAAGGCTTAGTTGACCTAGACTAATGTAACGTACATGACATTGTGTTTCCAGCAGTGACGCTGGTAGGCCTAGCCGTGACGTCACACTCTACAAAAAGTTTTAGCAGCCATAACATCGTATCGTCACCGTGGTGACAATATCGTAGTGTTGTATGGGCCTACGCGATCATGATTGCTTTTGAGTTTTGACACAAGAGTTCAACATCTTACAGACAGCGAACAAGACTCTAGTAGCAGTCATCGTTACCAACCCGCATACTCAAGTAGCTACTTTGCAGGCGCAAAAATTATGCAGCATTTATTCACCAAATAATCGGCGAAATAAGCCGCGTCGTACCAACATTTAAAACTTACTGTAGCTACAGCTATAACGATTAAAAGTTATTAGGCAAATTGTTTTAGTTTATTTAACTGTTTACATCCAACTGATATATTTTACATCTGACGACGGCATTACGCTGTAAACGACAGTTTAGTAGCTAATTCTGATTGGCGTGTTGACCAAAAGGCCTATATAGACATCACGCAGCAGGTTGTTCATGAGCTGCCAAGGTAATATAAGAAAGCGCCGCTGAATGTTGACTTGGGGGCGCTGAAATCGCGGTAGTGGACATTGAGGGAGTAGCGAAACAGCAATAAGCAGCGATCAAAACTAGCGGCAAATCAAAGGTATCTGTTTGAGCAACGTAGTCCCGAACACTGCTCACTGGAGGTTAAGGGATAAATACAAGTTTGCGAGTGCTTCATTTCACACGTTTGTGATGCGTATTTTTATTGCATTTGACCTTTTCAGTATTTAGTAGCATCATAAATATCCAAAAATATCCACTATTCACATTCTTTGAGTTGACATGTCCAAAAAAAACATAGCGTTCCGTTTCATGGTTATAGGCTACATGAGAGCTTTCGTTTTGTGCCGCATTTGCCAAAAATAACTGCAACACATAGGCCTACTAAGTGTATAACTGAGACTTTTCTGTGCGCGCATACCTTTTCTACTACCAATCACTCCCGCAATGTCCACTCCCGCGATTTCAGTCGTCCCGTTGACTTCTGTGTAATTATTACTCTGCTGTCTTGACAAACTGGTCGTGCTGCTACGCCGCACGCCGAGAGATGCGGCTTGCCGATCAGCCGTCAAACTGTCGGATTATTTCTATGCTGCACTGGCCACCCGTCCATTCGCTATCACATCTCTCGACCGGACACCTGCTTATATTGCAAATGTGTGCAGTACTGGGTGTTGTCCATGCAGGGAATAACTTTCGCCGAAACAATAGCACTTGTCTCACCGCAGTTTCTCATTACCAGAGTCACAGGCTACACGAGCACCACCGTCAGATAATAGACATCGTTAGGCCTATCGTACTACTGTGTCCAGTAAAAAAGTAAACCCCTGGACATTGTACAATAAAAATGCCAAATCTGACCAAATTTCAATAAAATTCCTACCCTTTATTCCCAATAGGCTTAAATTGCTGAAGCGAGGACCAAATTTAGTTAGAAAATATTGTTTCATAGTGGAGTTATGATTAATGTTGAATATCGATAACGAAATATCTCCGTTACCAATATGGTGTTACCCCGTTACATAAACATTCACTATGTAAATTATCAGATTATATGACAGGCTATACAGGATTACACGTCGGCTTACTAAGCCCGTTTGCTGTAAGGATTTGGCTCTGTGTATAGGCCTACTGTCTGACATCCGGTGTTGTTTCTGAGAACTGCTGTTGAGACATTTAGATATCGAAGACCTAGACGTTCACCTTCTTTTTGGGTGCAGTTTTAAGTGTCAAACATGCATAGCATCGTCGACGAAGTGAATAAACAACGTGTGCTTATAGTACTCGGTAGGGTTGCGTATTAACGAGTTGTCTATCTTGTAAACTAAACAACGTGAATTAAAATTTACTAAACACTAGAAATAAATAAATTTTATACAAAACTGCTGTTTACACATCTTTGTTCACCAGCAATATAGTAGCAAACATAAAAGCGTCAGTAACCTAAACTTTAACTAATGATTAGGGCCTAAATTGTTACATAAACGTTTACATTCAATCCCTAATCATTTGGGACCAGAAACACGACAAAACACAGCACAACTATATGCTAATTAAAACATTGGTGAAATAGAATAATAAAAATGTGATAATAAACAATAAAAATTAAAATATACTATGCACTTGTTACTTCACGCAGACATAACCGATATTATAATAAAAAAACTAATACTTAATTATACACACGTTAACGTTGACATTACCTGTTTTCTTGCACATGCACGAATAAGCACAATTACAAAAATTTAGCGATAAACAAAAACATAATACCGCAAATAAATGTTTATTAAAGCATACTTGCAGTAATACAAACTGAATAGATAAATGCATGCAAAAGCTAATACAAACTAGAAATTTGGGGCAAAGCCCAACGTGAGTCCGCCCGGCGCCCTAAGTCCGATTGGAGGAAATTTAGAGGGGTGAAATTCCCCTGGTAGCAAAATCACGTGGCATGCACACAAATGCATTAGCATACGCACAACGCGCACTATTGACTTAGGGTAGGTAAACATTAGCCGCGTAAT
>Ga0056128_1007160_pt1 | contig 14073 bp, 10 predicted proteins | sample WorMetLIZISLAND2_FD_71113 | JGI IMG/M metagenome (GOLD analysis project Ga0056128, IMG submission 71113) | Marine gutless worms symbiont microbial communities from Max Planck institute for Marine Microbiology, Germany - Olavius geniculatus... ... | reverse complement strand
AAGTAAACTTGTACTTTACATATGCCACCGTGACTCAAAGGCAACAAGCTACAGAACTATTTTTAACACTTCTTCAAACACGGTGTACTATATGTAGTACGTAGTGACTGAAAGGGTTAAAGACCCGGCATCTAATTGAAATCCGTTTAATATTATACTAATAGTGACTGGCATCGAGGTCGTTATTGGAAATTGTCTCCCCAAAGTTCACAAAATATTGTCCGATTTTAGGAACTGAGAATAAAAAATTTCCAATAATGGTCGATGACGCTAGTTGCCATTTTGACGTCATCGGTCACGTGACCACTCGACTCCCGGAAGTCGACTTCCTATGGGTGGTCCATTGTGAACATGCATTTATCTAGCACCGTTATGGAGATATGGCCGTTTGAAGTTCTTCCAAGAAGGCTCTTCCAGGAACAGAGGTCGGTCGTTGGTCAGTCCTCAATATTACACTGATCTCATAAACACCTCTTCGCTACGTTAGGAACGTAGCGCGCGAGGAGTAAAAAGAAAGTAATTAATACAGCATGTTTACTGTAAATAATCTCAAAAGCTCTTGGTGTACTATAGTAAAACGAGAAGCAAAATTTTTCAGTCAATCAATCAATCAAAACACATTTGTATAGCGCCATGTGTCGCGAACGAATCAGAGGCGCATAATGTAGACATCTAAAAATGGCACCAAGTCAAACCAAGCCCTTCCCCCAAATCTAGCAGTGTACAAAGCGACAGAACTAAACTGATGTGACCTCCCTGCAGTCCAGTCTATTCGTTCGCTATAAACAAAAGCTTTACAGCAGATACGTCAGCACAGCAAAACAATAGTGCAGTGCAGTACTTTTTTCTGGCAACGTCTATGCCATTCCGCAAATAGCACGCGAATTAACAACCTGCCTAGACTCGAGTCTTGCTGGCGATAAAAAACTTCTCTGTACTCACTCTACCGTTCAGCTCTACCAACTGACCGAAGTGACGTTTGCTATTAATCTCTTGTGAAGTTTTTTTGACAACTGCTGTGAACCAAAGTTTCAGCCGTAACAGCATACGATACACCCACATACGCTGTAGAGTGCAGACGTTGCAACTACTGCTTTACGCCCAAAATCCATGGCAGTGCAGCCGTTCTGCTCGGCCGCAATACAGGTCCTGCTCGTCCGTCCGTCCGTCTGTCTCGTAGACGGGTTTCTTTTTTTTACCAGTTCCTAACTTGAAAACGACAAGTCGTAGAAAACCCAAATTTAAGCCAATGTTTTCCAGGGCCATAGTAATCGATGTGCCAATTTCTACCTTTATAATAGTAATAGTAACAAACGACAGCGTCTAACACGCCGTAACATGGCAAAATCATTACAAGGACGCAGGCAACAAATAAACGATTAGGGTTATGGTTAATCAGTTTTATTACAGGTGGACGGTCGAATAATATGTGGGGTCGACACAAAGGGCCAATAAATTTTAGTTTCGATGTTTTTTCTTGCTGTGTTCTGTTGTACAACAAGACAGCTACGAATCAACGCAAGTAGAGTTTGGGTCTTGTTTAAGTGGCGTTGTTGAGTCTTGATCGCAGTAAATTAAGACTGAGAATCGACTTAGTAATAGCGATTTTGTAGGCCTATGCGTACTACTATATGATACGTACGTATATGACATACGCCTAACTTCATTGATTAACTTTTGGACTACTTTGCTGGCTCATTTAGCGATAACTCTGTAACTTAATACATATCTTCGTTCACCAGAAATTAGCAAATAAGCCTACGCAAATATACATTAAAAAAATTAAAAGCAAACAAACACATACAAAAAAGAACGAACGTAGGCAATGCGTTGGGCACACGCAGCGACTAATGCAGCTCAACGCACGTTCAAAACGCGTCGATAACACTTACACGCTATCTTGCGAAATGCCATTAACGTTTGAATGCTAATATTCTCAAGGTACTGTGTGGGCGCCTTATATATCGACACATTTCAGGTGAGATGGGATCATTATTTATTGGCGTAGGCCTAGTGAAAATGCACCAACGAGTATTATCGACACGCGTATAGACCTAAACTCTGACACTGGCAGCAGCCAACTTATCTACCGAGTGGTCCGTAAGAAATTAAACCCCCAACTTTAATACGAAATTCATAATATATTCATCAAATATTAACCAATTTTTACAATTTTTCACTAGTCCGCTGGTCCGCGGCAGAGAGTAAAAAATGCAAAATCGATGGTAAATGTCAAAAATACTAGTTGTCAAAGATCTCGTCATGTCAAAAACGCTTTGCAAAATGTAGTCAGCTTTAGAATACCGAAAGCTGTAAATTTTATGGTCTGTAGCGTCGCATCTTGGACGTTTGCCAAATCTTTAATGACCACTTACAGATGTACCCCACAGAGTATATCAGTGAAAACATTCGGCGGCGGCGTCGGTTGGGAAAGTAAACGTGGCAAAAAGTTGCTATTTTCTGACATATACTGCGAAATTCCGACAGAATTCTGATAAACAACGGCAAATTTCAAACAGGGGGGATTATGTGTGTTAAAAATTTCAATTTTTGTCTTTAAAATTTTCTAAAATAGGGTTATAACTTAAATTTTGCATTTTTGAAAGACAATTTTCCAACAAGAAGAACTTTTTCTGACAATTTTCCCACATTTCAAAGTTTAGGAAAAACAATTTTCGCCACGACGCCACTGAAGACGTTTGATGCCGTTAGAAAAAATACCGTGGGACTTACTTTTACTGGACCACTCTGTATGCGAAAAAATACTACTGTATTGATTTTAGTGCGTATCGAACTCAACGCAACTAATTGAAGGCACGCGTGAAGCTAATGACTACACTTCTAGCATTATCGACTACACACTCAAATACAAACTCGCACATTCCATTCTTTGATCACTGCAGCTTAGGCTACATCACACCGCAACTAATCTAATCTATCGTAGAATGCCAGTAAGCCCAGGGTCCACTTACTTACTTTATTTGTTGTGAATCTGCTATACAACAGATTCAGTCAATCGCAAGCCTACAACAAAATCTAAGACATCTTGACACTTGATGGCGCTGTGTAGCTGGTTGCTAAAGGCATATAAATTACCTTCAGCGGTGCAATCAATCGCTAAAAATACTAAGCTTAATCTTTTTCACTTGTACTTACAAGCTAAAATCCAAAACATTTACAAAGCTATTTTTGTTTCGCTCAAAAGTGTGGAAAGTTTTGAATTCCCCATTCCTACGGCGTCACTAGAGAGTCTGCAAGGTAAAACACGAAAGAGCATTAAAAGCAAGAAAACATGCCCCCATGATTGTGGGTGGGGGACACCAACATGACTTTGTTATCTCAATGTAAAGAAATGATGACTTAAAATAACTGATTCTATCTCGTTTGTAGCATAAGAAAACTCGTTTTCCAGAATGCACTAAAATCATTTGCGGCTGAGGCTCTGTCCCAGACCTCGCTCGGGAGTTTATGATGCTTTCCCCAAACAAACCCCATAAGAAAGCTTCCCCTCCGAGATCTGACCAAGTCGCCGCTTTTCGTCCCCCAAATGTTGGATAGATCTACGCCGCTGCAGATAATTTCATACGACATAAGTCGCGGAAGAGAATAACTTCACACTTAACTGTGTAAAGTCCAGTGAGATTGTGTTTACCGATCCCAAGCGAAGACGACAACTGTACAGGACGACGACCCACCGCTAATTACATGCAGGGATGGTGCGCCGTCAAAAGCTCCATAATACGCTTGGAGTCACTGAGGCGAATGACTTCACAGTTACAGGGCATGTCCTGCACATGCTCTGTAACTGCATACAAAACATATATACAAAAACATCTGACGACTGAAAGCTTCAGCGAACGTTTACTAGTCTACTGAAAACCTCGCGCGGCAGCGTCTTGCCTTCGTAGTCTGTAAGCTTATCTTCTTAGTAGCCGCAGAGAGTGAACACTAAACAGTTTAGCTATATGGTCTACGGATCACGCAGACAATTAGTCGGACGACATGGAATCATGAAATCCGTCGTCACTGATAAGACTACCGCTCAAGGATAACTTTGACCTATCCAGCCGATAGCGCACACACGCGTGTTCCGACCTGCATCTGCAGGATGTTCGATGTTTTTATTCCTCCGCCTCAGATACAGACGTTATGCTTTCCGGTTGTCCGTCTGTCCGTCCGTGCATCTAAGCGTCAATGCGTCACACAAAGTTTGTTAGCACGATATCTCAAAAATCAGTGGACATAACTGTACGAAATTTTGGTCGATGACGCATTTTAGGCGACTGCTGTCTTGTCAAGTCGCCATACGGTTAAGTTAAGTTGTTAAAAACGAACTTATAAAGCGCCATAAAACTAAACGTGTGTAAACATACAGAGATCGAATTCGATGGTGAATATCGTTTCGACTGTAACTCGGGTCGATACATTCCAGAAAGGAGGGAGGGATTTTCAGGGTCACCGACGACGCCTAGGGTCTGTTGTGAGCCAGCGCAAAACAATTAACACGACCATTTTTTCTTCGTGTATTTTCGTTGAATGCAGCACAAAATGTATACGGTGTTCAGCGCAAAAAGTACAAACTTTTCATACTGTCACCGTCTTAATTCGCGGTCTACGTACATGTATGTAACGACCCTGATGTTTGTATTGTCGTTTCGCCTTAACTAGCACGTGACATGCAACTTGTTACCACATTTAAATCGACATGAAATTAAAACGACGTTGCCAACGTTCTTTATATTTGCTTTTTTATTTGGGTTCGTTGCTGAGTTAAGCCCATACTACATTTATTCGATCTGCTGTCAACCTGTTTTCCAGCAAGAGTGGTACGAGCAGTAGACCACATATCTTGACGCTACATTTCAAGACAGCCTATTGTGGATTTGTTGTAGGCCTACACACAATCAACAGTAGATCGAAGTAGGCGAAGTTTGGGGAGTGGAAAACGTTAGCCTAGTGAGATACGCCAAGATAATGAAAAAAAACCTCAAAAACAAAGCAACTGCCACGAAGTCGAGAAGCGTGACGCAGCGCGACACACGAACAAAATGACAGTACCAGATTTTATTATCTCTTGCTTGCAACACTCTGGCGACTCTTCGTTAGGGCCTATATTGCCTAGTGTAAAATAAAAGGAGACTAAACAACTGACTTTTTGCCGGCGGCCGGTGATAGCAGACGGAGAAGAGCGCAGTTCGCTCGGTAGTGAGAAAAGATCAGAGGAGAGACCAGCTGACTGCTTCGCCGCGTCTGGCGTCTGTTGTTGTTGTTGCCAACCAGACAGACCGGTGCTCTACAGAGAGATGCTGAGATGCCTACCTACGCGCTACCTCACCTAGGCCTACCTAGAGACCGACTGTCACGTGTAGGCCTACAACATCCCAGCTGCAGTAACTGTGCCGACACGCGTGCCGGTCGGCTGCACGGTGTCGACACGCGATGTGTCGACACGGAGAAAAAAACGTCACGCCAGTTTTAGCCAAAGACATTTTAGCAGTGATGCCACTGATGCGCATTATCAGTCTCTCATTGTCTCTCAAAACAGCAGCCTACTGAAAACGTCGCGTTTCTGTGACGAGATGCCGACACAAAAACGAGTGCAACACGCTCTGAAAGTCAGAGGGGTGGGAACATACGTTTCCCTCACATTTAACTTGTCTCTCCTAGGCTATATTTTCTCTTTTTCATCCTTCTTCATCCATTCGTTTCTAGCGACCTCGTTTTAGTGCTGCCGTTATCGGGTAATTCGTTACCCCGGTACCCGACCTAGTATTCCTAGTATGTGCAGCTAGGTTCTCTGAGGAACCCTAAGTGCATCAGAAAAATCGGGTGAAAAAATTCAAGGACAGTGAAAACCATGTAAGTCCGACAGTAGTTAAACTGCAAGCTTAGTTCTACTTTTGTCAAATAGACCTGGTCAAATATGTTCGTAATTTTCAATTGTGGGGCGCCCAAAACGTCGCCAAGCAACACAGTTCAATAAAAAAACTGTAGGAAAATGTATATAGTCAGTGGCGTATTTAAGATTTGGCAAAGGGGGGCATGGCGAGCGCGCAGAGCGCGAGCCTATAACGGGGGTCTGGGGGCAGAGCCCCCAGCGGGGTCCAGGGGCAGAGCCCCTGGTCGGGGGGTCAGGGGGCGAAGCCCCCTGAAGCTAAAACACTTTTTGCTTTTGAACGTTTAATGGAAACCGCAAATTCGCCCATTTTTTTCTGAAATTCGGAAACGCAGAAAATCACAGCGTCATATCAGATGCAATCTCACATGGCGATTTCAATCGCATATTGTATCGGTATGAAAAAATACCATCAAACGTTGTTGAATTTTGCAATTCTTGCTGGAAAACGGCAAAAACGCATTTTTTCATATAAAGTCGCCTTAAAAAATTTTCATGGTCGGGCCAAAGGGGGGGGCATCGCACCGTAACCCTCCCCCTAAATACGCCACTGTATATAGTTAAACTTTTCAAAGTCAATATGAAATCAGAATAAACAGAGTAGAAAATTGACTTAAATAGCAATCTTGCAGCTAGAGAAAACACTGAACTGCCGACAGGGCCTACTTGCATTACAGTATAGCTGCTATAGGCCACGGTCAGTACTGTTGCTTCGCATGAGTTTATCATAACTCGCAGATGTTTTATTCGCCAGCTGATTGCAATCAGTCATTGCTTTAGTACGTGTTTGTTACATGTTGCACTGTTCACCGCGGTGGTCTTGCTTCGAGTGCTGCCCGAGTGACTTTGTGGAGCTAACACTTTGGTATTTATCGGCAAATGTTGCTTAATTTTAGGCCAAACCCCCACTTCGTTCGATTGTACGACATGCTCTACATAAAAGCGTATAAAGCGACATAACTGAACTGAACTGAAGTGAGTCGAAAATAAATTAATTGAAAAAAGAACGAGGCGCACAGCGGCTTTTATTTAAGTTCATTTCGTTTCACTTCGGTTTAGTTATGTCGCTTTGTACGCTCCTTATAGGCACCGTGAGCTTAGAAGTTTAGAACTGATCAATATACCAAATCGGAAGTTTACAGCAAAAGTGTTCGCCCATTACGCGAACACAGAATACGGAATTACGGATACGCTTTCTCCATTCGTTAATAGCAGCGTCGATAATGTTCTGCACCAGACCAACCCAGGCTTTACAGTCGCTTTTTAAATTCACGAACGTCATCTGGTAGACATACTGCTGCAAAACATACGACGCAGTTAGCTAAGCTAACGGCTGAGCCGGCACTAAGCCGACGCTAGCACGTGGCTAAGCGAGAAGCTTGGGGTGCGTGTGGTCGACGTTGAGAAGATCAGGAGGTGGATCTGACGTCATTTCGACGTCATTGTCGTCCACGTACGTTATTCGACTCAGTAGTTTGTCGATCTGTTCAAATGTCGGCCGGTCGTTTTTCCTGTACGCATGCATGCAGAAGCAACTCACAGTCGCTTATACAACACGCCAGCCGTTATTTTGTCATATCTTTGAATTTTAATTGTAAGATTTTGTAATAAAACGGAAAGAATGTGCGCTATAGGCGTTCTTCCTTCAAAATATCGTCAAAATCTGTTTTGTATATTTTTTGTTATATGTCACATAACACAGATAGCTACGGAAGCGTAAAACAAAAACGATATCTTTGTTTACCAAATATGACACATTCTGTAGCCTAGCTACTGTGCTACACACCAGTCATTATTATTAGTATCAGTATAGTTATAATTTAGGCTACACGTAGATATTCGATACAAACTCGTGCGCCCAGCAGTGAAGCATGATGCCGTAGACGGTGACCGGACAATCTGGCGGCTTGTTCAGTCGATTGTGCTCCTCAATGAACCGACGATAGCGGCGCGCGTCCATCCCCTCGACATAACATTAATGAGATTAGGGCATCACTAGCCTACAATATCTGACAAATCGTTTGTCGTCGTAAAATAGTACAACTTTGTGAATCTGGACCTTCCTATGCTATTTGGCATGGTTTCAACCTGTGAGCTCATTCTACATTAATAACGTGACTCATTAAAAGTAAACCCACTGGTTTTCGACCGTGCTGCGAACATCGCTAGCCGATCGATAGTTCAATAGTTTGGAAATCAGTGACCGATCAAACCGAAGTGTTTTAGCCTGTTTTTGCGGCGAATATTTCCTACATTTACAGTTAATCTGATGTTCGTTCTATCTCTCCGTGGTAGATTAATCGAGTATCGACCTGCTTCACTGAAGATACGGTGGGCGGCGTAACATGTTTCAGGCGATAGACAACATTGTGTAATCTCATATGGCAGATGACGCTTCGTAGCTCTGAGCTAGCCTAGGTTCTCACGAAGAACAATACACATTTTTAGACCACATTATACCTTGTATGGCACGTCGGCGTAAGACGTGGCTTCCCACAATGCGACGCCGTAGCTCCAGACGTCCGACTTGAAGTCAAACTTGTGCGTCTTTAGACACTCCGGAGAATACCATTTTATCGGCCATCGCTCGTCCCCACTTGCCGCAGACTGCAGCCACAACAACAACAACAAAGATAACTACTAGAAGCGATCAGAGATCTGAAACTCCCGCCAAGAATGGTGCTCAAAGCTAGCGAATACAAAGAACTTAATTGCTACAGCAGCTTTATCTTAATGGTACAGTCTGTACAGAATCCTGCATAATGACCCAGAACCCACAAGAAAATCAAGTTTATCACTACCAAAATCTAATCACGTCCTCTTTGGCTGGGCATTGCTTCAATTTAAGTACAAAATTATATCAAAAATCAGTAATCCGCGTGACAAAAATTAGATTGTTTAACAAAAAAACCGTAAATTTACTCATTATTATGCCAATGTTTTATATAACATGCTAAAAACTAGCATATTTACTGTTGTTCGATCGAAGTATCTGGTCCACTGGTCCACATGCTCTAAGCCAAGTTAACTGACCGAGTTGAGAGAAATAGACAGCTAAGTTCACCGAGCTGTTCATTTACTTAAACGCTCTCCAGAACAATCTCAAATACAGCTAGCATAAACATCATCTGAAACACTTTTACTTTTCCTTCTACTAGCACATCCAGCGCGTTCGTGGTTACTAACACGCTATATAAATTAAGTACTTACTTACTTACTTACTTACTTATTCAATTACTTACTCTTAGAATGTCATGTGATAAGTAAGCACTGACTTTGCCTCTGCAAGACGAATCTCCGCTAAACTGTGAATAATAGAAGGCTGAGTTCGCCTAGCTGTACAAATGTCACGTGATCAATTAGTACCGACTGACCTGGTAGTAGTCTTTGCCCCTGCAGGTGAGATCTCGACTGGGTCCGAAGTCGCTGATCTTGGCGTGATCCGGTGTGACAAGCAGGATGTTTCTGGCCGCCAGGTCGCGGTGGATAATGCTGTGTCCGTTCAGATAAGCCATTCCCTTCGCCACCTGATGCATCAACTCGATGATGCTCGTCATTCGCATCTCGCTGTCACAGATAAAATCAAAGTTAAAAGTTAAAAGCAGATTTGTATAACACCACAGAACTTACGGTGACAAACAAACTGTTGATATATGGGTAAGCATGTAAAATTATTAACATCATCACCATCATTATAGTCATTATCATCGATGTCGTCATCGATATCGCCGTTTTAGTCCACCCCTCTGTCGTTTCACGTCCCCTCTGGGTAACCTCCGCGGAACACTTGCATAAGCCTTATATCTCTAAAAGTAGAGTCTTTGGGCTACATTTTACTGCTGACACTATTGGTCTATCTCTATTCAAATTTTCGTGATTGGGCGAGAAAACCGCATTTTACAGTGGTGCGCGTTCACTCATCCAGAGTCGTTGATTCCGACATCAATCGAATGCGTTTATAGGACTGCCTAATCGCATCTGAGCATCTGATCAATAGTAATTCTGGTCTTGTATCGCACCGATCTGAAATACAGCGAATTAATCGTTAAAAACAATATTGCGAAATTTCCACGCAGCCACTCTCTTATTTAACGCCATCGATCGGGTCGGATAAACGTCACAAATCACAAGAGCAGAACCTTTCGCAGAGCCGACAGCGAAGATTTCGTGATTCTAGCATGACATGTGATGTTTTGACGGGGCACCAGCGCGTGACAAACGAACTGACAGACAGACGCATTCCTATTATAGACGGCTTCAGCAGAGCACGCTACGCTGACGCCCCGCTAAAACAAAGACCGAAGTAATATGACAAAGGCGAAATCGCTGATCAGTGCTGCCAACTGGTAAATCATAAATCATGTTTTTGTAAATCGGAAACATTATTGCTTGTTTGACTGGGGGCTCGACCCAGAATTTTCTGTTTTTTTTGCTGTTAGGGACGCCATTTGATGCAATGTGTCATTGGAAACCACGCGTGTACTTGCCAAATGGCATCTCAACCCCTCGAACGGTTTAAGCAGAGTGCACGAATGTAACAGACGACAGACAGACAGACCACACTACGGAGAAATATGTAGAACTAAAAAGCAGTCAGAGCCCGCACACCTCCGCCAAGGCAATGTTGTTCGCTAGGTGGCAGCACCATCTTCCGTTTTGCGGCGATTTTTCTTATGCCCCATTGAAAGCAATGGTAACGAAAATTTCAAAGTGATCCAGAATCCAGAATTCCTTCCGCATCAACCCCAAAATTGAATCACTGGTAGTTTGTGCCATTCCCGACATACCCTCAAAATTTCAGAAAGATCCGTTTATAACTGTTTGAGTTATCTTGCGGACACGCAGACAGACAAACAAAGTCTGGCAAAACGTAACCTCCTTGGCGGAGGTAAATATGCAGAATCGCTTGCACTGCAAGATGTGATTTTGTTTAACCCTAATAATAGAAATGAAGTGAACAGACCTTCGATGCTGGCGCAGATGATCTCTGAGTGGTCCGAGCGGCGCGTACTCGAGTATGAGCATCCAGTCGGACTTACACAGACCGATCATACGAATGATGTAAGGACTGTCAAGCGCTGCCATGATTGAAGCTTCCTTTTCCAACTCAGCCTCTCACACGCACGAACGCACGAACGCACACATTATTATACACGTCACCAGCGGAGACGTCGGCTGTAAAAGTTCACAGAAGTTGAAATTTTCTTACAAACAACTCCGTATTTCCGACAGAGAAAAAAAGAATGCTCAAAATTTCAATTTTGCTTCAAAACTGTGTTAAAACTGGCAATTTTCAGCGCAAAATTTTGTATTTGTAATAGAAAATTTTTTCGACAAAAAAATTCTCCGACTGTAAAATTTGGAAGGCACTGACCCCCTCCCCCCTATGCACAGCCACGACGCCACAAAGACAGACGTTTGAATAATTGCTACGCTCCATTAGCAAATGACTTTCTCAAGTTCAAACAACCAAAATTCGTATTCGGCCGGGCTCCATTCCAAGCTTCGCCGAGACACCGTAACGCTCCCCCAAACCTCTAGTCGGCTGAGTTTCTCCCATTCCCCTTTAACGCCTTTTTATCTCGATCTCGGCGCCTTTGAAGAGTTTATTCGCAGTATCGCCATTTCTTTTTCTGCACATTAATTACTGAGTCCTATAGCTTACCTGTCTGGAGGGGTGTCGAATCAGCCTCAGGCGTTCAGTCTTAAGCATCTTGACGGCGACTGTGACGGGCGGTTCGCCGTCGATACGATAGGTGGCGCGGCAGACGTATCCGAACTGTCCACTACCGAGCGTGTCACTTAGCTCGAGTTCACTTCGTCTGACGTCGAACTCGAGGTTTCGGTCTCTCAGGTAGCGGCGCATGCGCAAGTACAACGCCTCACTGTCGTCTGCCATTTCGACGTCTGAACAACGTCGTAAAATGATGATGGTTTCAATATTTGATAGATTAGACGTTTATTCGGTGTTATAGTATATGTCTGAGATCAGTCGGCGACATACGACAGAAAGAACGACCTATGAAAAAGTGGATTGACAACATCAGAGACTAAACTGAACTGTAACTGTGAGAAGCTGTTCAGCTGTCACAAGACCGTGCTTCATGGAGCAAAACTGTATTTGGCTTCTCTAGCCAAGAGACAAAAAGAAAGATTTGGCAGCCGGTAATATATTTTATTTTATGTCTTTTGGCGCAATAATTGATTAATTGACTGTCTAATAGTAATACAACCATATAACTTAACGACAGATTGTACCCTAAGCTGCGTTAAATTTATACACAAAAACTAAATTAAGTAAGTAAGTAAGTAAGAAGTAAGATTATTTAAAAGGCGCAATTTAACAATAGCCACAATGCGCCGCGCTCTCGCAACGCCCGACCAAAAATGTATTTAACTGCCGTTTAAACTGTTCAAAGTTAATGTCAGTTTGTCCCAGAGAGCTGGCAGACTGTTCCACAGCCTCGGACCTGCAGCAGCAAAGCATCTGTCTCCATAGCTGCTGCACGTCCTTCTGACGACACATGTTCTTGAGTTGGCAGAACGCAGCTGACGACGACATTCGTCGAAGACCAGCTGACAGTCGGCGGCCAGGTAAGGTGGAGCCATACCAGACAGTAACAAGTAGACCAGAGTGGCCATCTTGAAGTCCACCCGACGCCGAACTGGAAGCCAGTGCAGCTCCTGTAGCACCGGCGTTATGTGGTCGTAGCGTCGAGCGCCCGACACCAAACGTGGAGCCGCATTCTGAACAGACTGCAGCCGGCTCATCAAACCGTCGGTGATGCCGTAGAACATCGAGTTGCAGTAGTCCAGACGACACGAAATAAACGACTGGACCAGCGATTTGACGGCGTCAGATGACATCGATCTGACGAGCGGCCGCAGCTGCCGTAGCTGGTAGATAGCCACTGCGACACACGGCGGCCACCTGTGCAGACAGCGTCAGCTGTCTGTCGACGATGACGCCGTGGTTACGGGCCGTCTCCGAGACGTTGATACGTGCCGACGCCACCGGAACCTCCGAAACGTTGACTTTTGCCAGCTGCTGTGGAGAACCCAACCACATCACCTGGGTCTTGGTGGGGTTCAGTCGAAGTCGGCTGGCCTTCAACCATGCCTCGATGTCGACGAGACACGCAGTAAGACGTCGGACGGCAGTTTCAGCGTCACCAGACGGTGTGCTAATGTAAACCTGCGTGTCATCGGCATACTGGTGCAAACTGAGTCCATGACGGTCAACGACCAGGGCCAACTCAGCTGTGTTCAGAACGTACAACAGCGGGTTCAGTACGAATCCTTGCAAAACCCCAAATAGTACCGACTGCACAGAAGACAGTTGACCACTGTAGGCAATCTGTTGGGTTCTGTCGGTTAGAAATGACCGCACCCAGTCAAGGACAGAGTCAGTGACCGCAGACGTTCCAGCAGCATGGAGTGGTCAACGCAGTCGAAAGTTGCTGAGAGGTCTAGTAGTCCAAGCAGCGTCACCTGCCGATCATCTGCCGCCACCAGAATGTCGGACCAGACGCGCTGCATCGCGGTTTCTGTGGAATGGTACTTGTGGTACGCTGACTGGAAACGTGGAAGTAGGTCGTTTGCCGCCAGCTACTGGTGCAACTGACTATAGTGACAACCCGTTCAACAACCTTTGAAATAAATGACAGGTTGGATACCGGGCGAAAGTTATTTATGTCAGATGAGTCAAGCCCCATTTTCTTCAGAAGCGGTGTAACAATTGCATGCTTCTGTGAGACAGGTAGACGACCTTGACTCAACGACGCGTTGACCATCCTGATTACGTGTAAAAAATACGGCGCCGAGTATCGACATGATACGCGGCAATGCGTGCACTCGCCGAGCGTTCAATACAAGAGTTAGGCGAATGGCACACGACCGAATTCTTCGCCCAAGTTTCTGGTACCAGTAACTAGCACCAAAAACTTTCTTCGTCTGTCATGCATTTTGGCGCCAAGTTTTTTTTCCGGTGCCAAAAACCTGGATTGAGTAGGACAATGTTCTGTTCGTCACCTAAAACTTGTCATTGGCTGCCGAGTTTTTTTTTGCGTACATCGCAATTCAGTCAATCGCTGTTTGACGTCCGTAAATACAAGAAATTTGAGCTAATGCTCACGAGACGCGCGAAAGCCTATAGCAGTTCCGGTTCGGTAGTTTAG
>Ga0056128_1007159_pt1 | contig 14075 bp, 10 predicted proteins | sample WorMetLIZISLAND2_FD_71113 | JGI IMG/M metagenome (GOLD analysis project Ga0056128, IMG submission 71113) | Marine gutless worms symbiont microbial communities from Max Planck institute for Marine Microbiology, Germany - Olavius geniculatus... ... | reverse complement strand
ACTTGCACATCGAAAACAGCAAAAATTACAAAAGGTGATATTATTCAGCAGCACATTGACACACAGTCAGTGTGATGCGGGCAATATCACCTTTTGTAATTTTTGCTGTTTTCGATGTGCGAGTTCTTTAATGTTGCCGTTAACAAGTGTATAAACTGATGTTTTGTACATTTATTTTATGTAACTGTGATTATGGTACATACTCATCTATGAACTAAACAATCAAATGTCAGAACAAATACCAAGTATACTGCTCACGTTAACAGTTTTTAACACATCTGTAGCAATTTATTCTAACGATTTAACAAGAACAATAATCATGACATTAAAAAGCACAAAAAACATTAAAAAATAAAAAGAACATAACGAAAATTAAAAAAAAACATTTAAAAAATTAAAAACATGTTTTTTATACTTTTATAAAAACATAAACAAATGTTGTTTACATCTACGTTTTATCACCCACCTAATTACCTTATTCACTATAAAATGTTGAAAGAAACAGTTGGGACATTCCCGCTGGGGGGAAGAGTGAGAGGGGACATGATCCCACTTGTCAAAAGTATCTATTTTGGCTGCCTCGCTTTTTACCTCAGATAGCTGGTAATTTGTGTTTTATATTTTAACATAATTAAACTAAAGAAACTGAGTTGGCTTTTGTGATAAAATACTGCTGAACTGGACCAGAAAAGAGTTTTATAGTCCCCTAAACACGTATCTGACGGAATGACTGGCTTAATTGTTTAGTGAACTTAGTGTTCATTGGCACAGTTAAAACGAAGCCCAGCTGTCGCTAGGGAAGATGTGCTACAGCCTATAGCAGTTTCTGTTGCAGTAATGAGCAATGACCTTCAAAGTTGTCCAAAGGCAATGATTTTCATCTCATCTGAAAAAGCATATGCGACTTTCTATTAGTGGTCAATAGCAACTTTGGCCTTTATCTCTTATCGTTTTCCAGATATGACAAGTTTTCTCTTGAAAATGCACATTTTTCCTACCCCCCCCCCGTTCAACCCCAAATTTGAAACGTTCCCCTCGTACTGGATCACTGAAATTCTGCATGCCCAGGTTGAAGACACAATGCTAATTATTCGCATAAAAGTTTTCCCACAAGACCCAACGATTAGCCAGGGTACGTTCATTACAGACAGAAGAAACAGACAAACGACAACCCGTAGCAAGGACTCAGGATGCTCTACAGCAGCATAGCTGTAGCATGTCAAAAATTGATAATTCAGATGTTCCCCATGCCTCTCACCCCAACAGGGAGGTGGACACTATCCCCTCCGAGGCTTCAGCTCTCGATATGCACCACCCCTCCCCGCACTTAAAAATTTGCGATTTTTGGCCTATAACTTGCTGTATCTCAGTAATGGTGCGACATAAGGCCTAGGTTACTATAATTTGCTAATAGGAAATCGTATACTGAAAAGTCAATACACCGTGGTCCAATAAAAAAGGCGCCACTTTACGTTTTGAATAGTTCCGTGAAACATTAATCGATTTTAGTAATTTTTGGCATGCGACAAAAGTGAGGTGGCCAAAACTACAATCATTTGCATCAAGTTTCTCCTTTATGTCGCATACCAAAAATAATCGGCTAATGTTTCACGAAACTATTCCAAGAAAATTGGCACCTTTTTATTGAACCGTACTGCAATTACTGCTTTTAGTAACAACAATGTAGCAAACATCTCTTTTTGATGTCATGATTTGTTCATGACAATTTTAGAACAGATAAATTTTAGACAACTAAGACAAGCACACATTAAGACACAATAAACTGGAGTGACCAGGAACAAAGCAAAGGAATGACAATGGACTCATTTACTGATATTGGTAGCAGAGTTCATATAAGCAATAAACCGGCAATTAATTAACTGTCTGCAGATAAATACACCGTGTACCCCAAAAAACATCCCCAACATTTTTGATTGTACCGTAATGTAAAGAAGGACTATAATATTTTAACAATTTTTGGCACAAATATTCCTGACACAATGGCTATCAAATGACTGTTTAAGTTCCCACCTCATCCAACATCTGTTTCTGCATTACCTGGGGAAAACAGAACAAACAAAATATGCACTGAAATGAACAACAAACGTCAATAAACAAGAGATTACAAGAAATTTGAGCTAATGCTCACGGGATGTGCGAAAGCCTATAGCAGTTCCTGCCCGCAGGCAGTCACCCATCGCAGTACTAACCGGGCCCGGCATAGAGTAACTTCGTTTCAGCCGAAACGCTTTACCAACGACGCCACCAATGCCAGCACCATGGCGCCGCCTTGTGAATGACTTTGTGTCGCAGTCCGAAATCGCCCGAAAAATCCATAAAAATCCCTATTTTGGCGTTCAAGGTCATTGAATTCAGCGCCAATCAAAAGCCAGTATATAACTTCCTATTAGCGATTAATAGTAACCTAGGCCTTATCTCGCACCGTTATTGAGATACAGCAAGTTATAGGCCAAAAATCGCAAATTTTGACCACCCCCCCTCTCATTTAGTGACCTCGTTCGGGGTGACCCCGTTCAAATTTATGAAAAAGCTTTTCGGTTCCTGACACTAGAGTCTTCCAGGCAGCCGATGGTGAAGATTTGGAAATCCTAGCTTGGACCGTTTTTGCCTGATCCACCCGTGTGACAGACAGAATTGCGATGGCTATAACGCGCTAAAAGCATAGCTGCTTTCACACGTAAAAATGCGATCATAATGGTCTGATCTAATGAATCACATCTCTTACTTACTTACCAAAGTATTTCCGGTTGAACAAAGAAAAAATAACAAGACTAACAGACAACAGTTTGTTTGTTCATTCAGCAACAAAATTAATAATAGTTTGTAATGATGGTTTTTAGTCAAAAAGTTTCGCTGTTGATTAAAAATTTGTACCTTTCAAAAGGTTTTGGTCCTCAGAGACTGCTTATATTAGTGAATTTCCAGACAACGGTTGGAAGCATCAAAACGTTGTTAAATAAGATCCGTTTAACTGGCACCACCAACCGGCAGAAGGGCAGCGGTAAAACGCACTCAACGCAAATGTCTAAAAACGACGAAGACATCGAAGAGCTGGTTCTCAGCCAGGAAGACAAGCCCAAGACTCACCATTCAGTCCATATGATTGCACAAGAGACAGGCGGCAGACCTCGATTGTCTGTGGGCAGAATCATTCACCGCGACCTTCGATTGAAGTGCACGAAGCGACAATGAGCCCAGTTGTTTCCAGAAAACCGTCTTCCATGTTTGACATGCTGCAAGCAACTGCTGAAAAAGTACTCAGAGCATGTGGTTGATATGATCTGGTTCAGCGATCAAAAGATTTTTATGGTCCCGCCACATCAAATACACAAAATGGCCGTTTGTGTACATCATTCAGGACAAAAAAAGCAGAACATTGCACCTAGCTGTTTGCTACATACCCAATTCATCTTTGGCAAGTCGGTTATGTGTTCAGTCAGTGTCTCAAAGATGGGCATAACCGACCTCATATTTGTCAATCCTGGAGAAAAAAGTTAATGGTCTATATTACCGTGAAATGCAACTGTCATGTCAGATGCTGCCTGCCATCAAACGCGTCGCTGGTGACACGTTCGTGTTTCAACAAAACAGCGCAGCAGTGCATTGCGCACACGAAATGATCAAACTGCTGAAGCACGAAACCCCAGAATTCATCTATCCAGATCTGTGGCCCCCCAACAGCCCTGACCTCAATCCGGCTGATTACAAGCTTTGGCAGGTCATGCAGCAGAGGGTCTATCAGACGACGTTCAAGGACGTGAACGAACTCAAGTCTGGATTGGTCTGGAGCAGAACGTTATTCACACTGCTGTCAACGACTGGAGAAGGCGTCTGCATTTGTGCGAAGGGGCGACACTTCAAACATTTGCTCTAGGGAGTTGGGCAACTGGACAGTGGACAACTAAATAAACTGTCTAGCAAAGTGACTAAAATGTAAACAAAATGTGATTTTGTGCATTGTTTCAATAAAGAAATTATACTGCCTCTGATAAAAAATGTAATATTTTGTTTGTTCTGTTTTCCCAAGGTAGTGGAGAAACAGATGATGAGTGCGGTGGAACTCAAATGGTCATCTGATGGCCAGTTGTGTTGGGAATATTCGTTCCAAAAATTATTAAAATCTGATAGTCCTTTACCAAGTTACAATCAAAAATGTCAGGGATGTTTCTTTTTGAGACACAGTGCAATTTGACTCAAAAAGATGTCACATGAGCAGCTTTCGCACTAACAAAATGCAACTGTCAGTACAATACAAGCCAGACTTAATAAAATAATGACCTATACTGTAGACATCTGCCAAAACCAGGATTCCCACTCTTTTACTGACAAAAAATTCCAGGACTTTTCCAGGACCCCCATGGCAAAAATTTTCCAAAACCTTTTTGTAACTTACGTATGTTTGAATATAATATACTGGCACCACTAATTTAAACGTAGGGTACTACAAGAAATCTGCAAGCAAAGTGAGCAGAAAAAATGACTTCCATTTGAGCCTATGAAAAATGTGTGATTATCAAGAATATTTTTCCAGGACTTTCCAGGTCCTGGAATTTTCAAGAAAAAATACACGACTTTCAAGGAGGCATGGGAACCCTGCAAAACCATAGTACAAAAATGATAACAATACGGGATTCACAAATTCACACACGTGCCAATTTTAGGTCATTTTCTGAAAAAATAACTTCTAACAGTCGTTTATATTTTAGCTGAGATTAAAAGCCTGTGTAATTATGCAGACTGTGCAGCATCAGTGAAAAAGTACTTAAGCAAATCTTGTCTTAAGTTTTCTAACTGAACACAATCTGACATATGAAATAAACTACAGATTCATCAAGAACAGAAGACAGAGCTAATCAGCAATCATGTAGTGGTCTGGATGTTGATGCGTCAACTTGATGGCTTTGTTGTAGCCTTCCATATCTGCAACGAACAACAAGTTCCCATCAACATAAGCACAACTTATAGCAATGAAACCCAATCTAAATTAAGAGTGAATCACTAAATTAAAAGAGAGAATCAGAAAGTCTGCAAAAGAAGCTTGGATGTCAAGAAAAAAAAGCAAAAACCCCTTATCAGCATACACTCACACTAAGCTTTGTTTAATGGCCAATTCTCCTCAGTTATCGTACTCCAAGTTAGGCTCGTAGCCATTTAAGTAACAGATGTAAAAACAACATCAGTTTATACACTTGTTAATGGCAACATTAAAGAACTCACACATCGAAAACAGCAAAAATTACAAAAGGTGATATTGCCCGCATCACATTGACTGTGTGTCAATGTGCTGCTGAATAGTATCACCATTTGTAATTTTTGCTGTTTACGATTGTTTGCTGTTGACTCATATCGCCCTTACATAGCTTTGTAAAGTTAAACTGTTCAAGTTTTTTGTTCTGATTTTTTTACACGCCATATCCAATCTATATGGCTTTCCCACTGCCTTACCAACAGTGTCAAAGCACTAAAAGATGACGGGGTTTTCATTCGCAACAGTATGCTGCCAAGAAAAGTCGGGCAAATGTTATGTGAGCTGCCTTGCCTTCTGCCTGGAAAAAAACATCTCTATTCACAACAAAGATAACAAGTGACTTGAGACAGCATGCCACCGGGCTGAGTCAACAACACTACATTGTTGAATTGCAAATTTGCAATACTTATAAAGGCCCTACAAGTCATTCGCATCGCCCCACTAATTTGATAAAAGTTCGGAAGGTAAAAGCACAAACGATAAACACCCATAAAATTATAACTCATCACAACAATATACTGTACGATGAGCACAGTAGAGATTTTCTTCAAAAAACCAGCTTGACCTGTTCAGTTATTTTGATAATGTCAATGAGTGCAACAGATTATGTGACTGAGAGAGATGCTATTGCATATATCGTTCAATAGTGTGGCAAAACTGCACTTGATACCCATCATGGCACAGTGAGAAAATGAACATATCTGTGCTTGTTTTATCTATTGCTCTTTAGAGTCACTTTTAGTGACTTACTGTATGTTATCAACATGCACAAAATGCTAATAGCATGAAATAATGGCGTATTTGGTCTTGTGCTTCCAGTTAGGCATAATACAAAATGACAACAAATTTGCTCAGAAAAATAAATTATCAATCGTAGGTGTGTGTAACTCTAAAGTAGCTCTAATTGGATGCGTCCATTATACACTACATCACGTACCGATTTAGCAGAGATTTTAAAACTTCAGGTTAATTAGTCAGATACATCAATATTGAAAATAACTTACCAAAGTTGTGCACATCATTCAGCAATATGTAACTGTGGCAATGCATTTCTTTGGGGTTTCTGACAACTCCATGTATTTCAATCAACCCTTGAATAAGCTCCTGCAGCTAAAAAACGGTAATAGAACACATTTTACAATCACTCAGATGAAAGTCACTTTTTATGCAACATAATATACACGTAATTATTACATAGAAATACACAGAACTTTAATCGGCATGCTCTTTAACATGCTTCAACTTATAATGAATTGCCTAATCTGTAACAAAAACACATGTAAAAAGATTCTTTTGTATATGAAGGCTAAGATGTGCCAACCTGCCAAAGAAACTTTCTGAGGGGCATTGGTACAATATTTAGAACACTCAGAACTAGCAGAAAACACATGTAATGGCTTGCTATATGATAAAATAAATTATAAGAAATAAATACAGCTTAGTGCTTACAAAATATTCTCGACGTGGTTTCTTGTAACTCATCCACTAATTTGTAGTGCTGTAAAAGCTACAGCAGAAATGTCTGATTGCCTGTTTTTCCTCAGTCACACAGTGTTATTGTTAAATGATATAGCTTTTAATGGGAAACCCATCTCAAAGCTGCGAAGCACCACCCGCCATGTGATCACACCTACCAACCGACACAGGAGAACGCAGTGTCCTGACAAAAACTGGACTGACAAAACTGGGAATGACATAACCTAGACAAAATGACATAGGCTTAGGTTTAGGAAATAAGGTTAAGGATAGGGTTAGAGTTAGGATTAGGAATTAGGGTAAGGGATAGGATTAAGGATTAGGGTTCGGGATAGACTTAGAAAGAGAGATAGGGTTAGGATTAGAGTTCGTGTAGTGGACTAGATTTAGCAGTCCAGGTTTTGTCGGTTCTAGGTTTTGACAGGGAACCGGTAAATGCACTCCACCATAACTACAACCGGTACATGACTCACCCACCCCAGAGGCATGGAAGGCTGAGTTGACCTTAATGTTGGTTATGTATAGGGTTGTTAAACGAAGTTTGGACTTGCGAACTTCGAATTTCAAGTTTGAATTCGTATTCGTTTTTCAGCCCTTCGATATTCGAATCCAAGCATCATTAATTAGATGCAGACTGTTTTGCCTTGAAAGTGGAACGCTGTTACCTCAGCAGTGCACTGTGTGACGATTTCTTTGTTCTCTGCCGGACGTCAATTCAAGCAATGCCTGCCGCGTGTTGGCTTACCCGTCCCCTCCCCTCCCTTCTGTGCATACCGCCGTGGCATTCAATTACTCTTTGTCTTGAACTGCGCCCCTGGAGCGTGTTTTATACTAATGCAAGCTATCAAAGTGACAAATCTTGGTGGCCCAGACACAGAGCAGACATCAATCGACGGCAATAAAGCATGACATGGCTTGACCGCTTGACGTCCAGCTGATTGCACTGTTGCCAGACTGCTTAACGGCGTGTGGTGTGCATGCTGTGACCTTCATCTCGACCCACAGTGCAGACATCAAATGCAAATTGCTTAAGCTTCTCCACAAACATATAAACGAAGTTCAAATTTAATCCGGATTTTAGCGGTCGAAATTCGAATTTGGAAAAAAACGAATTTAACATTCCTAGTTATGTACCAAGATGGCTCAACTGTCTGCAGACAGTCACCCATCCAAGTACTCGGTTTGATCCGGGAGTCAAAAAAACAACCTCATGATCACAAGTCCAACATCCTACGACCAAGCCACCACTGTGCAAATGACCGAAGTTCCCAAACACTTGAGACAAAATACGCACCGGCTGTGTCATGCGAACAGTTACTTTGTGATTGTCACATGTTGTCAGTTGAAAAGATGTTCCCATCTGGTCAGTCTGCAACACACAGATCACATCATTGCACTGCTATACGTAGTGTTGTTTATTTGATTGCAAAAACTAAATGCCATGGAAATATAATAAAATACAACATTTATCATACCGACAATGTCAGCTATTCACACCAATTTTAAAGCTAGATTTTTAACTTACAACCAACTACAATAAATTAGTGATGTAACTTAATTACGATTTTCAGTGCTGCAGCCTTTGTACCTGACAATTCCCTGACAAAAAGGGAAACGTCAAAAGCAGGCAGCCGGATTGCATTTTCTGACACACAGCTGCAAATTTCCACAGACATATCAGGTGAGTGCTCAAAATTTCAATTTTCCAACTATTTTTCCAAAAAATAGACTTGTTATTCAACCCCATGCCATATTCTGTATTTTTACGATAATTTTCTTTCTGATAGCCAAAAATTGCAGAAGTTCAGTCTGGTGGCACACAATATTTGCGTAGGCTATAGTTAGGGTTGTTACTTCAACTTCTAAGAGTCCCGTTCTGCTGGTTTGCCATCAATTTTGTCCTATGCTAGCTGTGATGATACCTAAGAAAGCTAGCTAAGCAACTGCGAGTGGCATTCATCGTTTGACGAGTCGCCACTATCTGCCTGGTCCGTCCCTGCAATTGCGTTAATTGGCTGGCTAGTCCGTATTTGCTTTCCACTAATACCCTGTTTCCACGATGAAGCAAACATCGAGCAGACATCAAGCAACCATCAAGAAAATATTAAGCATGCATAAAGCATAGCCCACACGAAGCAAACATCGAGCAAACGTCAAACGAGCAAAATTGACGAGCCAACTTCATTTTAGCTGGACGAGCTACTCATAGAGCCAGCTTCATCGTGTAAATGGGGTATAACTGGACCCTCTGACAGTGTCATTGACACATGAGTGTGGTCACAGCTAGCCGACCTGCTTACCACCACTCAGATGTGCGATCTTGTGGCCGTTCTGTCGGTATGTCAAGGACTTGGTAAAAAGCAGATTGGCGGATGTTATGTGAGGGTTAGGGTCAGTGTTAAGATTTGGCTTTAGATTAGGGTTAAGGACAGGGTTAAAAACAGTGTTAGGAGATGGTTATATTAATAAATTACAGCTTAGTTACAGCAGTACCTGTTGCGACATTCACAGATCCCCAATCCACTTTTTACCGCTCGGTGTTATTGTCAGTGTAGATCTGCAGTGACAAGTGACTGATTTCTAGGCTACTGACAGTACAGATCCGCACTGACAAATGGATCATTCTGAGGCTATTGTCAGTGCGGATCCGTACTGACAATAGCCAAATCAGTCACTTATCAGTGCAGATCTACACTGACAATAAACCGAAAAGCAACACGAACAAAAAAGGGTAGGGAGAAGGAAAGAACGTGGAAGGAGGGTGCGAGGGAGGGATCATATACCCCAACCACATTTCCTGGGTCTAACATCCCGCCGTGGGATAACTAGCCAACATGCATTACCTCCGTTGCTACTCCTAATACTGTGACGTTTTTGCTCTGAAAATCTGGAAACATCGCGCCATTAATTCGAGGTCTCGGCATTTGTAAATCCATTTCGTAATTATTGTTTTTTTTCTCAACAAAAATAAACTTCACCGCCAATGCGCCTAGATCACTCACTTGGAAATTAAACCACGCCTATGCACTCTAGCGTTTTAACTTGTAAAATCAGAATTTGCCCATCTCTAAAGGTCACATGAAGATTAAAGAACAGGAACAATCACTCACATGACAACAAAGTCGCGGGGAATGCCCGTTGCTGTAGAGAGTTTTGATTTCGTCTCAAATAACGTTAAATAGTGCTCGTTGCTTTTTAAAGTGAGGTTAGGAAAGCCTGTTATATATCTTTATGCACAATGAACTAAATTTTATTATCGGTTAGTTGCATTTGTTTTGCCTGTTAAATTGTGGGTCTCGGGAACTCGCTCTTTGCTACTTTCGCTTCCGGGACCGTATCGCCGGGAAGGTGTACTTTGCGGATTGCGGAATGCGGAATTTCGAAAAGGTGTATTCTGCGGAATTTTATTTGCGGAAAATCTTTGCGGAATAAAGTGTATTTTGCGGAATTAATTAGCATTGGTTTTGGTAGTGGTGAGGAAACTTCGGTTAACCGGTTAACTAGTCTTTTTCGCTGCAGTTAACCGGTCAAATTGAATGGATGGTCTTAACAACCTTAGTAAAAACCAACAACTACATGCACTCTCTGTGCCATTGAGAAGCAAGAAGCTTGCATATTTATTAGCTTGTTCGCATATAAAGGTACTACAAGTTAGTGACTGACAGCTTATCAGTGATGTCTGAGCCAGCACAACTCTCTGAGCATGTGATTATAAAATGGCACAGACTGGAGTCGTGACTCATGATTTAAAGGTTCTTGCTTGATTTTGCTTCGTAGTGTGTAGTTTGACTTAGTATCACATTTATTGCTAGTCAGAGCAAGTCCCAAAATTGGATATAAGTTGGTATAGGTGACTTAAGCGAGAGTTTATGAGGTGCAGGTTATTCATTACCTGTAAGAAATGAGTGCATATGTTATCATGATAGTTTTATTTTGTGAACGTTGCAGGCAATGATGCATGTGAACGTGGTGCACTTCGTTATTGCTTTGGGCAGCATCAGTGCTGCGTACGCTGGAGTGCTTTACTTTGAGCCGCAGTCTTCTCCTGCAGCAAACAGCGTCCTATGTCCAGATGGTAGCACATGTGCAACTAATAATACCTGCTGTATGCTGAAGTTTTTGACTTATGGCTGTTGTCCGTACCCCATGGTGAGTGCTGCCAGATTCTAACTCTTAATGTTTATTTTCTATGATGAATTGATGATTGTATAATTAAGTTTATAAATTTATTCATTTTATAAGAAGATGAATCTCTGCCAGTAAAATTAGTTTTTTCAGGTTATTAGTCATTGAGTAGAATTCTGTATATACCGAGTCAGTCTTGAATTGCTGAATACATATCATGGATAAATGGTATGAAGTATGACACCAATTTTGCTACAGATTTGGAAGGAGGATTTAAAGGGTTGAGAAATTTGCTGGTAGTACTGCAGTCAGTGACAACAGCAGAATGTGCTGAATACCAATAGCTTCCTACAAGGCTGACTGTGATTATATTGTGCACGTGTTTGAGAGCCATAGACCTACTTGTTGCCATTGGTGACAAAGTGCCTTGCTGTTACTGTTGTTTGATGTCATTGAGCTAATTTGTGTTTCATAACTGTAGGCAATGTGCTGTCCGGACATGAAGCACTGTTGTCCAAAAGGAACCTTGTGTAGTGTGGAAGGAGGAAAGTGTATTAAGTCCGATTCATCTGTGGACCGTGCATCGTTTACAGCCATACGAGTAAGTTTGGCTGCTGAAGTCGGAATACCGGATAATGTACAGCTATTTCATGTGAATGTGAACACCGGATTGATTGGGTTGCTAAAATGTGGTACAGTAAAACACTGGGTAAGAACAGTATCAGCTGTCTCGCTGAGTAATAATAAATGGTGATGAACTGTAGCTGCCTATCGGTGGATTTATTGGCTCAAGCTGATTGGCTTGGTGCAAAGGTCGGCAGCCACCAGGCGCGCGTGCTACATTTAGTCAAATGAACTGGGCGAACTCTCGTAATGGCTGTGCCATGATAACAGCACCATAAACATTGGCATTGGTATTATTACTAGTATTATTATTACCTGAAACATACTTCATTCTTCATGTGAAAGTGGACAATGCTGTTTGCTTAAAGCAGTAATCCTTTTATACCCTGTTATGCTGTCATCATCACGATCATTGTCAATAATACGACATCAAAAAAGAACTGTTAATGCTATTAGTCCACCCGGAAGCAATAGCTTTCGGAGCAGGCTTATGTTTTGCTGGCATTTATTGTTCTTTTTTCCCCTCACGAGATCTCCGAGCTCTGTTGGCCAATTACCATGAAATTTTGCACTGTGCTCGGAAATGTGTTCGATTTTTATAATCCCGATCCAAAATTTCAAATGGTTCTCCCCCAAAAATTTTAGGGGCGAAAAGCATGCAAAATTTGGCATGATTTCGGTCAACTTCAAAGTTTGATGGCGAATATCTCAGGAACAGATAAAGATATTTGAAATCAGTCAAGTACTCCATTAACCACAATTTCTCCCGCGTTAGGTGGAAAAATTGCTGTGAACTTTGGTCCAGCAATTACGGAGATCTCGATGTGGAATCATACCCACCCAAATCGACTTTTTCGGAAGATCGTATTTTGGCCCTTAAGGGGTGCTACATCCCCAAATTTTTACACTTGCTAGAGAATGACCAAGTCTTGCTAGTGCACCCCCCAATGGGGATGGGGGTCCTGCTTACAATTTTTTTTTTCAAAGGGGGTCCAAAATTGCATTAAAATTTGACATATCCGTAAAGAGAGTACCCCGATGAAACTTTGCCACATAACGGGCTATAGGGTGGGCACGATCACTTATTTACAGATTTTTGGGGGCCCACACCCGAGAAATTTGAGAGGGCCCAAAAAAGTCGAAAATTCGGCTTGATTTCGGACAACATTCGAATTTGACTGCAAACATTTTAATAACCGATCGAGATATCAAAACTTGGAAACACACTTGATCGAGGGCGATTTTTACGGGATCTAACAAAACAATTTGGTGAAGTTTGGTCCACTAACAAAAAAGTTACAGGCACGGATGTTGACCCACCCTAAGTCAGCGCTGCGTATTTTGCGTATACTAATGCATTGGAGTTTGGGCCATGTGACTTTGCTACCGGGGGAATTTCTACCCCCTAAATTTTTCCTCCAAATCGGACATAGGGTGCCAGGTGGACTCACGTTGGACCTTGCCCCAAATTTCTACTTTGTTTTAGCTTTTGCTGAGTTTTTTTGAATACTGTCTTTCTCATGCTTGATTTATGTTTTTATAAGAAACATTTGTTTTGTTTGACAGTGTCAGATAGTTTACCTGCAAGCACCGTTAAAGTGCATTGTTTTATGTTTTCTGGTTCCAGGTACCTCAGACATTGACTGATGTTCCATGCCCAGGAGGTAAAAGTATTTGTCCCGATGGAAACACGTGCTGCCAGCAGAGTTCTGGTGATTATGGATGCTGCCCATTTTCAGATGTAAGTGATTATTTTGTTTGGGGTCCATTGTGCATTGATCACCAGATCAGAAAAGAATGGACATCCCATGCAGACATGTTATGTGGACATGTTTGTCAGATTTTCTGCATAATTTGTATGTCTCCCAATGGCTTAGTTGTCTTTGGCTGGTTGTACACAGCCGCTGTAACAGTCATGACTAGGGCCCGCAGTTTACCACGGCAAATTTTGCAGACCACTTTGCAAAATTCCGCGGCTCATCGTGGCCTTACGTTTGTGAGTAGATGAACACTATCCTGTCAAAGAACTTTAGTTATTGAAGGCTGGTGTTGTGCTTAGTTATGCTAGCAACATTCAGGGAAAATTACCAGTTTTTTTCTTTTTAAAAGTGCAATCTCTGAGGTGAAGTTGTGTTTATTTGTGATTGTGTACCGTATTGTGATGTCTATTAGTACTTTGGTAGGGCTCAACAGTTTTAAGCAGTTTAGTTTGAACTTTGATTTTTTCGGTTAGTTTTTTTGGACCAATTAGGCCTATAATTAGTCTATTTAGTTACTCTGTGAAGCTGACAATTGTACCGATTATCGATCATTTTACAGTTTTTAGCAAAATTCCGTGAAATTCCGCGGAAAAGGGCAAATTCCACAGCTTGGCTCGAAATTCCGCAAGCCGTGGAAAACTGGGCTCTGGTCATGACGTTTACAGTAGTTGTGGCAGACGGAAATGTCCTGATGGTTTACTGCTGGTGTGTTTGCAGGCAGTGTGCTGTTCAGACAAGCAGCACTGTTGTCCCAGCGGCTACACATGTGACGTCTCCGCAGGAACATGTTCCCAGCATTCACTCTCCATGTCATGGAATGC
>Ga0056128_1007157_pt1 | contig 14076 bp, 13 predicted proteins | sample WorMetLIZISLAND2_FD_71113 | JGI IMG/M metagenome (GOLD analysis project Ga0056128, IMG submission 71113) | Marine gutless worms symbiont microbial communities from Max Planck institute for Marine Microbiology, Germany - Olavius geniculatus... ... | reverse complement strand
TGACTGGCATAAAGCGTCGCCAGTCAACAAAGATTGTCGGCTAATACCCATCTGGTTGTGATACATTGGGAAGAACACTTGAATCTGCGAGTGTGATGCATTTGTGACTAGTGTGACGTTGTGGTATCATCTCCTGATCCATAAAGTGTGACGTCTTGGTACCTATTCGACTCCGAACACGCTGAGTGTTGTTGGTGCATGATCGCACCATGAATTATAACACCAATGAATGGCTGATGGATGCCTGTGTATGTATGGTGGGTCTGTAGACAAGAGAAGCTCGAGCAGTTGGCAGCACGTTTTGACCGCAAGGCCGGCATGCGTGAGGTCTGGTTGAGTGAGAACCAGCGTCTGGTGGCCCAGGACAACTTCGGCTTTGACCTGGCGGCTGTGGAGGCAGCCGTCAAGAAGCACGAGGCTATCGAGACGGACATCAATGCGTATGAAGAGCGGGTGCAGGCCGTGGTGTCGGTGGCACAGGAGCTGGAGACTGAACAGTACAATGACATCGACCGCATCACTGCACGCAAGGACAACGTGATGCGGCTCTGGCAGTACCTGCTTGAGCTGCTCAAGGCCCGACGCATGCGACTCGGCCACACTCATGACCTCCAGAAAGTCTTCATGGTAGGTTGTTTCAACGTTTGCCATGTACACATTAGTTGTGTGAACGTTTGTGTGGTGTGTAATAATATGTCTTTCTTGTCTGTTTGTGCTACTTTGTGTAGTTTGGTTTATGGGCCAGAAATGCTACAGTTGTATGCTTCCATGTGATATTGCTTCAAACTGTCTTATTATTATGGTAGTGTTAGAATTGAAACATTTTTTTGTCATTTTAACCACTTTTAACCACATATAATATCAGTAGGATTCCATTATATAACAATTCTTATACAGGAATTTTAGAGCTGTAGTCATTTTTGTGTGTTTATGTAAGTGAAATGAAACAATTGTCTGTTGTTGTTTTAAACAGCATCAGGACTAATTTTTTAGATATTACTTTACACGATGTGTCTAATTGACACATAGTAATAGTAGTATGCACAAAAAAAATTTTTTAATATTTTTAGTCAGTGCTGTGTGCACAATCATGTGTGATCAGGACATGATGTTTGCCATGGAGACGATCGAGGAAATGTCGGAGAGTTTGCGGTCTGAAGACTACGGCAAACATCTGATGGGCGTAGAAGACCTTCTGCAGAAGCATGCTCTCATTGAGGCTGACATCAGCGTAGTGGCCGAGCGCGTCAAAACCGTCAACCAGGCTGCGCAGTATTTCATCGATACCGACTTCCCTGAGGCCTCGGGTGATCCGGAGAGAATTACCTACCGGCCGTGTGATCCGGATATCATCGCGGACAGACAGCACCAGTTGACGGAGGCGTTGGATCAGCTCAAGCAGCTGGCAGAGCTGCGACGTCAGCGCTTGCATGAGTCTCGTCAGCTGTGGCAGTTCTACTGGGACATGGCGGACACGGAGGGCTGGATGCGTGAGAAGGAGCAGCTGATGTCATCACCGGACCTCGGCCATGATCTGACAAGCATTGGCCTGCTGCAGGCGAAGCACCGTACCATGGAGGACGAGCTGTCATCACGCCACGCTCACCTCAATGAGGAGCTGCAGGTGGGGCGCAACCTGATCGCTGCCAAGAACTTTGGCGCACCAAAGATTGCCGAGCGCATCGAGGACATCGAAGAGAAATGGAAGAGCCTGCAGGCGCTGAGTGACTACCGGCGCAAGCGGATTGCAGAAACAGTTGACTTCTACCAGTTCTTTGCTGATGCGGACGATGTGGATACATGGATGCTGGACACTCTGCGTCTGGTGACGAGCGAGGATATCGGGCATGATGAGGCGAGTGCCCAGTCCCTTGTCAAGAAGCACAAGAAGATCACCGATGAGCTTGATGAATACAAAAATGTCATTGATGCACTGCATGCCCAGGCTGAGGCACTAAGCCCACTCGACAGTGATTCCCCAGAGGTTATAGGCCGTCTAGCTAGTATCGACAGGCGTTACCACGAACTCCAGGAAATGGCAGAGCTTCGCAAGAAGCGCCTGCTGGATGCTCTTGCACTGTACCGCCTGTACAACGAGGCAGACAGCGTTGACCAGTGGATCACGGAAAAGGAAAAACTGCTGCACACGATGGTGGCAACAGAAGACATTGAAGAGGTGGAGATTCTGAAAGCTCGGTTTGATACGTTTGACGAGGAGATGGGAGCCAACCAGGACAAAGTGGCGGTCGTTGCGGAGCTTGCTAGCCAGCTTGTCTCCAATGAGCATCCAAACTCAGCTGAGGTTGCGGACAGAGAGCGTCGTTTGAAGGATCGTTGGGATGCTCTGCGTGGAGTTGCGGATGAGAAAAAGGATGTTCTACAACTAGCACATGACGTCAATGCCTGGCACATCGATGCCCAGGAGACAGCTGCTTGGATCCGTGACAAGCAGAAACTTGTTGAGTCCACTGACGAGCTTGGAAATGATCTCGGTGGCATAATCACGCTGCAGAGACGTCTCGGTGGTCTGGAGCGTGATTTGGCAGCGATTGACACTCGTCGCAATTCTCTTCACGCGGAAGCCGACCGTCTGGCAAAGGCTAAGCCGTCTGAAGCGGCTGCAATTCGCGATAAGGCGGATAATATCGACAAACTGTGGGCCGAGCTGAAAGACTCCATGAAGGTGCGTGAGGCACGTCTTGGTGAGGCCAGCGAATTGCAGAAGTTCTTGCAAGATCTGGATCACTTCCAGCAGTGGCTTACACGCACGCAGACCGCCATTGCTACAGAGGACATACCGAACGACGTTGCAGAAGCCGAGTCTCTTCTCAGCCAGCATGATCAGTTGAAGGCAGAGATTAAAGCTTATGCGCCGGAGTATGAGAAGATGAAGGAGTTTGGAGACAAGGTGGTGGAAGGTCAGCAGGACGTGCAGTACATGTTCCTGCGTGAACGTCTGAAGGCACTGAACGATGGCTGGAATGACCTGTCTAAGATGTGGGACAACAAGCGCAACTTCCTTATGCAGAACCTTCATCTGCAGGTGTTCCTTCGCGATGCCCAGCAATGTGAGATTCTTCTCAGTGAGCAGGACAATTTCCTGTCTAAGGAGGAAATTCCCACAACTCCAGGTGCAGCGGCAAGGTTGACTCCGGAAGCAGCTGAAAACCATATCCGCCAGTTAGAGTCGTTCATCTCGACAATGGATGCCAATGATGAAAAGGCAAGTATTTGCTATATTTGTATATTTTTCACTTATTGAGTTTTGTTGTAATAACGTTTCTGATTCTGTTTCGTTGAGTTATCTGTAAATACTAGTTATTGCATAAAACTTTTTTGCAGTCATATTTAGTTGCTACAGTGAGTTTTTATAGTCTCTGGTGATTCTGCTTTTTTGTTTCAGATATGGCCAGAGACATATTTAATGGATTTTTTCATGTGCCTCTATTTGAAAGTGAAAAAAATAATGAAAAAAGAAACACTTAATTCTAAGACAAAGGGAATTTGAGGGGCCTGATGTAAACTTTGGCATTCTTTCTGGATTGACTACTGTTAAAGGTTGTCATTCAAATGGAGTTGTTGTGCAACATGTGCCATCGTACACTGCAGTGACTAGTATCAGACTGTGGCTGTACGTGTGTGATCCGACAGATCAATGGAGTTGTTGCCTCGGCTGATGAGCTGGTGAGGTCCAATCATTATGCTTCGGAGAAGATTCGTCGCAAGGCTGACTCACTTGCAGAGCGACGCGACGTCAACCGACAGCGAGCTCGTGACAAGCTGAACCGTCTCAAGGACTTCCTGCATCTGCAGAAATTTCTCCAGGTTTGAATAACCATGTACTACACTGTGTTTCATAAAAGGGACCCCTTTTTCTTTCTTTTATAATTCACTCAAATGATGATAATTTACATGAAATTTTTACCAATTGTACCTGATGAAATACTTATTCAAAATATTTTAGCTCAATATGGCTGTTGATTAAATATTCTTTGCTATTCGTGACGTAATACTGATGTCATAATGTGTAGTGAGTACATGCTTGCTCGTCTCGACTGGTGCTGTCATTTGCTGAATGGCTGGGTACCTTGCTTCGATGGTGAACTTTATCTGGTTCGCTGATGGCAAATTGTTGTAGGTTTATCATTGCAGCCACAGAAATCGCCCAAAACAATCGCTTTCACACATTTGTGGGGATAGCTTGACTTGCTGATTGCATCTTCCAGCAAGACAGTGCACCAGCACACAGAAATTGCAAGATGGTTGAGTTTCTAGCTCGCAAAACACCTGATTTGAGCCCCCATCGTGCTTGGTGCGGACACCATGAACATTTTTTCATCAGCGAACCAGACTTGAGTTCACCATCAAAGTAGGATAGCAACTGACAGCAATAGTTGAGGCAAGCAAGCTTGTATGCATGATACATTATGATGTCAGCATTACGTCACAACTAGCAAAGAATATTTAATTAATTGCCATATTTTGTTGAAATATTTTGAATTAGTATTTCTTACAGCTACAACTGGTAAAAATTTCATGTAAATTGGTCATAATTTGAGTGAATTATGAAAGAAAGAAAAAGGGGTCTTTTTTACGGAACACTGTGTACATTGTTCACACCATTGCTGGCATATCTTTAGTTTGTGAGAATGTGAATTTGTATTTGTAGTCGTAGCAATAGTAGTCATAGTGGTAGTAATAGTAATAGGAGCAGCAGCAGCGCTTCGTGATGGCTGTAATGACCTGTCTAAGATGTGAGACATTTGCCATTTCCACTCCACTGTAGTGTGCATTTCCGGTCTGTCATCATTTCTTTTCAGGTCAGTTCCATTTCCGGCTCTTTAACTGGTTTGGAATGGGACTTTTCCCATAACTTGTTACTGGCTGTTTTTCTGACTATTATCATTCTTTGTAAACTTTCTTTTTGTTACAGTAGTAACTACTGAATTGTATTAATTGTACATTCATGAGTTTTGAGAAGTAAGTAATAGGGATGATTAGAGCGTCCATAGCAACTCACTGTGTAGACACTGTATGAAGGGGTGGGATATGAGATGTGAATCTTTTGCTGTGCTAGGACTGTGATGAGTTGGCTGACTGGATTGCTGAGAAAATGCTGGCAGCGCAAGATGAGACTTACCGTGAAGCTAAGAATGCACACAGCAAGTGGATGCGTCACCAGGTATCAACATATTCTGCCATCAAGTTGATGATTGAATTTTCTTGATATTAGTCTGATTCTTTACATGCAACAGCAGCTACTGCTGTAGCGTGTCTTAGCCATCGCAATTCTGTCTGCCCATCCATCTGTCAGATGGGTGGATCAGTCCAAAACGGTGCAAGCTAGGATCACCAATTCTTCACTGCCGGCTGCCTGGAAGACTCTAGTTTCAGGAACCGTAAAGCTTTTCTATAAATTCGAAGGGGATCACCCCGAATGAGAGCGCTACATGAGAGGGGGTGGGAAAAATTTGCAATTTTCAGCCGACACAGCGTTCGCAGAGTGAGATAGGTGGCGCCCCCTGGTTAGTACAAGTAAAACGCTATGCATATTTAGCCGCCGGTCGTCTGGCATCCTCTGGCGACTGATTTTGTTTTACTGGGCTTTCTTTGAAACTGTAGCCAAAAGCCGTACGGATGAGATCTGCGGATGAAGTCTACGGCTCAATAGTGCATGATGGTGCACCGCTGTTGCGCGTTCCCCTTTGCGTTAGCAGGGCTTTTGTTTTACTAACTGCTGGTAACTGTTAAGAATTTTTAAATAGTCAACTTCACAGAAATTACTGACTTATTAATCGTTTATAGTGACTAAAGCTAAGAGTGATCACTGTCTGATAAAAATGCACATTTTTGTTCAACAGTTTCATAACTTATTCGGCTAACAGCTGTAGAAGTGCTCTGAAAAGCTTGGTAAACTGTGCTTATGCACTTACTAGACGAAGTTAAAAGTTGACTTCTGCAATATATTTTTGTTTTTGCAAATGCATGTGTTTAGTTTATGCTTTCTAAAATGTTACTAATCCCTAAAATTTTTAATGATTAATCATTATTACTTTAGCCTTGGCTTCTGCGGAATTTACCGAACAAGTGACTTTGGTTGACTGCGTGTCATTGTAGGCATTCGAGTCGGAGATTAAGTCGAACAAGGACCAGCTGGAGAAACTGATTGGTGATGGAGAGAGGATTAAAAGTGAGAAGCCGGACCTGGGTGGTATCGTTGATCCGAGGCTTGATGAATTGAAGCGGCAGTGGAAGGAGCTTGAGGACACCATGGCTGAGAAGGGAGAGCGGTTGTTTGATGCTAACCGACATGTGCTCTATGAACAAAGTGTTGACGACATTGATGGATGGATCAAAGACATCGAGTCACAGATCGTCACGGAAGATGTCGGACACGATCTGACAACTGTCAATCTTCTTGTTCAGAAGCAGAATATACTCGAGGTCAGTGCAGCTGTGTATTTGATTGTCGCACATGTTTTTTGTAAAGTAATCATGATTAATCAGTAATCACGCATGCATTTTGTCTCTCATAGTGCAGCCTGTCCGTCCGTGCATGCAGTTATTTTGCTGATGGTGAGAAAAATGTCAGCGCCTGTGGTTCTTAACTGCTTATCTTAGTTTTTTTCTCAGCCTTGGCACTTGTCAGCGGCTGGTGTGTAATGTAGTCGTTAAATTTTGTGCAATCACAATATCCTCATAATTTATGAGTGGGTTGTGATGAAATTTTTGGACAGAATCTTGACTTTGCCCGTGAATCAGTTGATTCAATTCTGGTCGTGGTCCATGTCTGGATTCAGATCCAGGTTGATTGGCAGCACTAATTCTACTGTCGTTATTCATAGTACACCACGTTCCAAAAAATCTAAGCTTTGCATTACTTATCGTATCTTTGCCAAACTGAAGATTTTCTAAATTCTTTCACTGATAGACTTGGGAGAAAATTTGCTACAAAACTATCGTTAAACTTTTTACTACGCCTAAAAGGTGTCGCTGCACTGCCTTGGAAAATATTATTTTCGAAAAGTTGCACCAAGCGATACACATGTATGCTTTTCTGACAAAGATATTTTTGTTCGTTTTATTGGACATTTTGTTGAAGGTTGAGTGTTGCATCGCTGTTGAGTCTTGACACAAGTCAGTCATTTTAGTGAATTTTTGTGTGTTGATGGTAAAGCTCTCAAGACTCAATTAAGACTTGACTTACTTGACTTAATTCCTTGGCGACGATGACGAGGCCTCCGCGCGCTGGCAGCCCAGGTTTAGGACAGTGCTCCTCGATGCTTTGCGATTTCCAGCAAGTCTCGTAGCATAGCAAGTTTCCTAGCATCATTCATTGATAACGCCAAGTCACTGCAATCCTCCTTTATGTTGTCAGCTTACTTCTTCTTCGGTCTGCCCCTTGTTCGCTGACCACTTCCATATCCATGTAGCAGTAATATTCTGATATCTGTCATTACTCATACATGCTACATGTCCAAAGTATGCCAATCTCAGTCTCTGTAAATGCTGCATTATGTCCAGTTTGATTTCCAATTCTTCTTTAATGTCGCTGTTGCGTCGTTGATCACGCCTGGTTATACCACAGATTCTTCTCAGGACAGACATTTTGAAGATTCTTAGCTTTCGTTTATGTTTTTCTTTAAGGTAAATGTCTCTGCATTATACAGTACAATGGTGTTGACTAAAGTGTGGTACAACATCACTTTGGTTCCTTTGGTGATATCCCAAGCCTTCCATATTTTGTCCAGATTCTTCACAATGCTGGCTTTTAGATCGATTCTTTGTTCAATGTCCTTGTCACACGACTAATCTGCTGAAACAGTGCCTTGCAAGTAAACAAAATTCTCCACCTGCTTCAGTTCTTCATCTTCCAGCATAATCTTCACAAGACTCAGTTAGTACTGGTCTTATTATTGTTATTACTGCAGAGTCAGCTGAAGGTGAAGGAAGTCCAGGTGAAACAACTGGAGACTCAGGCTGCCAAGCTGCGTGACGTCGACCCAGAGAAGGAGCAGATGCTGTCGTCTCGCAAGGTGGAAGTCGAAGAAAAGTTCAACAGACTCCTGGCACCGCTTGTTGAACGCCGCAAGAAGCTCGACCAGTTTAAACGCATTCAGCAGGTCTGCTTACTGTACTGATCATCCACAGTTTCATTCTGTTGAGTCATGTAGGGTTTGCATTACTGGAATAGTTAACTTATGATGTGCGTAAAGTGTAATTATCACTGTTTACTAATTCTGTAGCACCATAGTGTATGTTTGTGGTAATTTGTACTATACTCTGTTTATATACTCTTTCTGGATCGCTTACCAGTCCTAAAGTGTTGGCAGGTTTTTTTAATACTAGTATATTTTGTTACACTTCCTGTGGGAAATGACGTCATCTGCTGAGTTTAATTTAAAGAAGGCGAAAGCTTGTTACAGCATGTTGCCCCAAGTCTGCAGTGGTTAGGAACAAATGGAGGAGGAATATCAAGGCAAGCCAAAGTCATCCAAGATTTATATGAAAAATAGTCATTAAAATGGTGAGCAATTTGCAGTGTGCGATAGCTTGCTTAGAAATTGCTTGCCATAATAAGTGCTGTATTCATGTGTTCGTATATTGCAGTGCTTGTGACCAGTTAGTACAGCAATAAATAAATGAATGTTGTACGTTAGTGCTGCTATATCAACTCTTCCTATCGGGTTGGACTGTGTATGGGTGGTTAGTTCCTGCGTGACGTGGAAGACGAGAAGATCTGGATCAATGAGCGCCTGACCCGCGCGAGGGTTCCCAACTACGGCAACTCGCTGCTGAGTGTCCAGATGCTGCTCGGCAAGAACCGATCGCTGCGCAACGAGGTGGACAGCCACGAGCCTACCATCATCGGTGTCGTTGACCTCGGCCTGTCGATGATCGAGGAGGGACATCCGCAGTCAGAGGAGTTCCAGCGTCAGATTAATGAACTCAACTCACTGTGGGCCGAGCTGCAGAAGGCGATCGATGAGCAGAAAGCTCGTATTGAACTATCAGAAGTTGCTCAGCAGGTGGCCACGTGCACTTTTCAGTGGCTTATTTAGAAATTTCTAAAGTGGGGGAGTGATGGCAGAAATATTTTTTGTTAGGCCTAGCCAGATTGCTCACTCAGATGATTATTAATTTTTCATTTTTCGCTAATTTATTTTTATTTTTAGAGGCGGAGGGATCAGATGCAAGCCCCCCCCCAATTATGTCAGTGGCACATCATATACACTTCAGCAAACCATTTGTGGTTATAGAATTCACATTTCTGTAATTTTTTGTGTCAGCAATTAATGCAAAAGTTGCAACAGTAGTTCAGAGATTTTTTTCTGCATAATTTGGTTTGCTGGACCGTATCTTCAATTTAGGAATTGTTGCTAACTGCTGAAGCCATGCATTTGCAGTAACTGGTGTTGATGTTGTCATCTCATTGTGGTAACAGAGAGAAACTTTTAGGATTCCATTTGGAGGCATTGGGCAATCTGTCCGGCAGTTGAACTTGCTCGTGTAGACCTATATGAACATATGCTCAATGACACCATTGCCGCTATGTTTATTAAAACTCAATTTGTTATTTCCGCCAAGGTCAATGAAGTGAACATTGGAGGAGATTTAGAGATTGGTTGTTCTGTCCATCCTTCTGCGTGTGTGTACATGATGACTCATCATCATCTCCACATGTCATACACAACCCGCAGGAACGGTGGCGCCCTCCTGTGAAAACTTCTACATTTTACAGTAGTAATGTTTAAATCACTTCAGTTGGAGGAGATATGCACTCTCACGAGCACCTTCTAGTTTAGCGTGTTTTAACAATTATTAATTGTGACATTTGTAATACACTCTCGGTCCGGATGCGAGTAGGGAGGGCACTATAACTGCTACTTACTACTTCTACTACTATTAATTAATCACACTTCTGCAACAGTAAGAGACTTGCAGTGTATTGTACTGTTCGACTTGACATTTAGCAAACTGATATTATCGTTTGCCATTTCCGATTGTCTTTTGTTGTTGACTGTCTATTTTTGAGGTGTACCTTATACAACGTTGTGTCCACACATGTGCGTGTGTGTGTGCCTGTGTATCAGTACTTGTTTGATGCCGGAGAGTCCGAGGCGTGGATGAGCGAACAGGAACTTCACATGATCAGTGAGGAGCGTGCCAGGGACGAGGTCGGCGCTGGCAACATGCTCAAGAAGCACGCCAACACTGAGAAGACCGTTGAAGATTATGCCGATGTTGTCCGCCAGCTGGCAGACCGAGCAAGACAGCTCATTGACAGTGACCACCCCGACAAGTTTGTCTCCCCACCTTATATTAGCTCAGGAGTGATTAGATTTCGGTTACAGTGGTAATTCTCATTTTGAACTGCAGATCAGTTGTAATTTATAATGTAGTTTCTTATCTGTGTGTTTAGTACTTTAGCAGCAGTAGCTTTGATGGGAAAAATCATTCACACAAAATGTCTTTCTGGCAGATGTTTGCTGCTGCCTTGTTATCAGCTGATCTTTTGTGTAGCCTGTAAGTCTGTGTATCAAACTTTAGGAAAAAATGGATGGTGACTTGAAGAAAGCATGAACAAAACAAGAAATTTTATTAGATTGTGACCAATCTAATGTACTCCTTGCACATTATTTTCTCTTGTATTCTACCAAGTGCTTTTTCGTCCTTTTCAACTTGTATTAGAGACCCGACATCAATTTGAGACCCATCTTATATTATGCTAATAGTGACTGGAATCGAGGTCGTTATTGGAAATTGTCTCACCGTCTATCTGGCACTGTTATCAAAATATGGTGCCTCAAAGATAACAAGGTCACGATCTTGATCTTTTGGGGTCATGTGACGTCATCAGTCACGTGACCATTCGACTCGCGGTGGTCGACTTCCTATAGGTGGTCCACAGTGACTATGCGTCTATCTGGCACCGTTATGGATATATGGCCGTTTGAAGTTCTTCCAGGAAGGCTCTTCCAGGAACAGAGGTCGATCGTCGGTCGGTCCTCAATATTACACTGATCTCATATACTCCTCTTCGCTATGTTAGGAACGTAGCACGCAAGGAGTAAAAATGATCCGCTCAATTTGTTCTTTGCAGAATTCACACACATACACTATTTTAACGACCATTTTCACAGTAAACCGGGTTAGCCAGTTTGTCCCCCTGTTTTCGGTTGATGGGTTTGGGAGTAAAAAGTTTCACACGCTGGATGTTGTTTTCAATGCCCATCCTCCAACACATCAAAATAGTGAATGATGTGTCTTTTTATGGAATGAGATCATAAAGTCTAATTTTTCAGAAAATTTGCTTAAAAGCCATAGGTATACTAGTTGATTGTTACTTTCATTTGCTTTAAGAGATATTTTCACATGGTGTCTATAAATGATTGTGCAGCATGATGTCTCTGTGGCAAATGCTTTGTGTTGTAGAGATGCTATAGCAGTGAAGCAGGCGCAGGTTGACAAGCTGTATGCCAGTCTCAAGGACTTGGCTGGTGATCGACGTCTCAAGCTGGATGAGGTGCTTAAGCTGTATATGCTGAACAGAGACATCGAGGACTTGGAACAGTGGATTGCAGAGCGTGAGGTCGTTGCTGGCTCTCACGAACTCGGACAAGATTTCGAACATGTCACGGTGGGTGCTGTTCTTAAGTGTTTAAACTGGTGGATTTGTCTCGGTACTTTTAGTACTTGGCATTGTGCAAGATCTGGTGATTTTACTTTAATTACAGGAGTTGCTGTGTCTGTTACTGAGCTGCTACTTTTTGTTTCCTCTACCAGCTATATCAGCTTAGGCTGGATCCTTCCAAAACTGAACTTTTGGGAATTGTTGCCAGCTGGCAGATTTATTAAACTTTCTTTTTTACTGGCCAGGCATTTTAAATAATTTTGTACAAATCGTCATAATATTCTACGAGTTATCTAACAGTGGCAGTTTGGGAATTGAAGGACATATCAGTGTAAGCCACAGTCAGGTGAGGACTGCAGATTTTCTCGTGTACATTGCATGGTAGACTCCAGAAAATCAGAACAGGCACTACACTCGATTCTTGCAGAGAAGGGAAAGCGTTAGCATGGTCTATGGGTCTGTAGTTTATAGGGTCTAGCTTAGAGCCGTTTTCCACCTAGTTTTGTGAGAGGAGTGTCATCGTACTCCGTCTTGAGGAATTGTTGCATGCTTTGACCTGGCATTCGCTCAGCCCACTTTTTTGTCTAGCCGAAAAGCTATGGCCGCTACGTGCACCAAATTTTGGCCATTTGTAGGGGGCATCGATTGCTGGTCAGAGACGGAATTTTGGGCCAATCAGTCGAAGGGATTTTGAGGGGGCGTGAGGGGAAAATTTTTCTTTGATCACCCATATCTCCCCTCTCAGGGGAGCTGGGGCGCTGAAAATTTTTTTTCTAAAGAACCTCTGAAGGGGACGTGTGCCAGGAAAATTTCGGCCCCCTAGACTGAAGGGGAACGATGGAGTGAATGTTAAGTGATTTCCCTAATTTTGGGGGGTCAATTTCGGTGCAAGCTAGATCTCAGAACGTATGGCGTTGATCAATCTGTTTTGTTCACCTGGTTTTCAAGGAATAGTTCCCATTTGGCATGCAAGGGTACAAATTTCCAAATTTTCGCCCACTTCTCAAAAATCGCTCCCCAAAGTTGACCCGATTTTTTCTGCATTTTTCAACAATTATTGCAAAAACTCTCCCAAAAAATCTGCAAACGGCTCAAATTTTTTTCGTGTGACATACTGTAGAATAGGTATCCCTAAACGTAATGTGCAGCTTTATTAAGCCGTGAGCACTGGGGATTTGGGGTCACAGGCCCCCAAAGTGTGACCCGAGAACTGTCTGTTTTGCGTATAATGTTCGCCGTTGCCACTATCTCGTTCGTCGTGTGCGAAGTAAAATATTTCACACAGATACGTTAGTGCTGGTCGTTCTTTAGCAAAGTATCAGAAAATTTTTTTGATATCTTCAAAAGAGGCGTGGCCATGAGTGCCCAAACAAGACCCCCTTTTTGGCCTTTTTCGGCCCATCTGCGCCACCTGGCGACTCTATTGTGAACTATATCACCTTTCTGTTGCCGGCATACGGTGGAGGGGGTTCTGACCTTCAAAATTTGTATTGGATATTTTTTGCTTGGGGCCACCGTTTGGGTGCCCTCGAAAGTGTTATTTTCGCACATGTCCCGTAGCAAAATCTGACATTTCGCGAGCGCCAGCGACCTCTGTTGTAGATTTAGCGCTACGGAATAAGTGCCAAACAATAGCCTGGACTAAGCTGGTCAATGTTTGTTCGGAGCACTTTTTCTCTAGTGTGTAACGTTTAGGCACTAGAGCCCAAACATCGATTTTTTTAATTCCCAGTAACTGCCGAAAATGAACCTTTCAATGCCTGGGCTCGCGCCCTCTGGCCAATTATGTCCCCGCTCTTGCTACCAAACGATAGTGCGGGTCAAGGCCAACAATGTTTGTCCCGGCCACTTTTCCACTAGGGGTCACCGTTTTGGGGCTAGAGCCCAAAAACTATTTATTTTCTTGAAAAATCGGCCAAAAAAAGATAAAGTCCGTTCGGCCAGCCATTGCATTGCGTTAGAATTTTGCTGGCCTGTAACTCAAGCTTGTCTTTGCTGATCGACGCGAAATTTTCACACAATGTTCAGATGTTGACGAAAAGTCGAAAATTTAGGGGGTCCCCAAATTTGGGGGTCAAGGGAGGCTCCCATTCCCCAAAAAAATTTTTCGCCAAAATGCGTTTTTTCGAGTGGCTGTTCGAAAAAACGTATTTTTAGAAAAAAAATTGGGGGGGGTCAGCCCCACCCCCCCAATTATTTTTTGTTTCTCGAAAATAGTCTTTTTGGATGCAAATGTTTTCCTTTAAGGTCAGACGTATTTTTTGAACAAAAATTTGACTTTTTTTAAAAGTGGGGGTTTTCCAGTTTTTGCCCCATCGCCATATCTCCGCCGTTTTTGAACTTTGGCCCACAAAATTTTGGTGTCATGTAGCCCTGCCCGAGTGCTTTCCAAAAGTGTTGAAATATGTGGACCAAAGTTCATCAGTTTCGATAAAGTGGGG
>Ga0056128_1007156_pt1 | contig 14076 bp, 11 predicted proteins | sample WorMetLIZISLAND2_FD_71113 | JGI IMG/M metagenome (GOLD analysis project Ga0056128, IMG submission 71113) | Marine gutless worms symbiont microbial communities from Max Planck institute for Marine Microbiology, Germany - Olavius geniculatus... ... | reverse complement strand
ACATTACATTTAGTAATTTAAACTTATTTCAGCTGTGTGCGTTTGTTTACAGCGCCAAGTCGAAGAACGGTGGACGAGCGCTCAGAGACAAATTGGAGAAGATCGGACTAAATCTGCCAGCAGGACGACGCAAGGCCGCTACCATCACTCTGCTTACGTCGCTAGTCGAAGGTTTCTTACTTCTTTCTTTCGTTTCTATTGAAAAATTCTGTTCATCAAAGGCTGCACTTGGAAAGAATGGCGAACTATTGCGGATACCGATAATTACGAAAATGAACAAAAGTAGAGGGGAGAGAAAAAAACAAAGATTAGGGCCTAGCAGATCAAAATTTTAGACCTATCTCTGAGATCTGTTTAGCGTATCTGATTGCCATTTGCTGCTATTAGTTGTAAGGTTTTGCTATAGTAAATGAAACTGCAAACTTTTTAAAACGATAACTTAAGCGCATTAGAGATTTTTTAAATATGCACTATACATATTTACATTTCACTTACTTACACTTTACTAACTATATAACAGTAACTGAAATTGGAGAAAACATTACTTGTGTTTTTTGTATTTGAATCTTCGCTTGCTCCGCTGTCACTTTCTTGCTGCGTGGCTGTGTGCTGCGGCGACTGCGGGAAGACATTGGTATGAGTTGTTGCAACTAATCACATTCAAGCAGCAACCGCGTGCGACAATAGCAACAACGAACGCGCAGATTCTGGTCTATTTTAACACAAAAGTGACAAAACTGTAAGGCGCCGCCGACGACCGACCGGCCCCGAAGTTAGCTCGTACGTGCGTCGGCAAGAAGAGCGTGGCGACTGTGTTAAACCCAAGCTCCATTTTATTCGATATCTTATGAATTTGTTCACGTCGTGCTGTACGAAAAGCTATTCAACAAATCGGCAACCCGTCGGAACGTTACCTGCCATATAAGATTACACAGCGTTACTTGCCATCCGACACAAGTGAACGCGCCTCACCATAACTTCCGCCAGACAGGCCGGTACTTGATTTACTTACCCCGCAGGGATGGAAGGCTGAGTTGACCTTGGCTTTCGTTATATACCGGGATGGTTTACCTGTTCGCAGACAGCCATCCATCCAAGTACATTATCACTTGATAGCGACCCAACCGAGATTCGAACCAACGACCTTGCGATCGCAAGTCAAACGTTCTAACCGTTACACTACCAAGTCGCTTGTGCGGCACAAGTCCATCAGATTGAAGGCTGGCCCACATCCAGGGGCGTCTGTTCCCCCAAGACCGATGACGCAGTTTTCCCGACATCCATGTGTCCCACCCTCCCTTTGTTTTTCTCGTTCTGTCGCCCTTGCATTTTAGAGAAAAAACGCCAATATATTGATCCATGTCAGAAATCGTGCCGCATCCTCAAGTGCCAAGTCGTAGAGCTTGCTGTTGCGCGACTTGTTGTCTAACGAATCCCTTGCAAATGGAAGTAGTGGAGTTTAGCGGCGAAAGCAAAGCAATAAGAACACCGACGAGACTGTTAGCCTCAAGGTGAGAGAAGCGAACGACGACAACAGCTTGGTGTGTCGGAGTGTCTGCCATGCTAGCGCGCCCGATCCACGGATGGACCCCGCAGTCGCCGCGCGGTGCCGCTAATCAAGTTATAGCAGCGACTCGGTGAGACAGTTGTGTGACGTTTTCTGCCCCCCCATTCGTCGTCGTCTTCATAAGAAGGGTTGGCGGCGCGTAGTATCCTTCCCCAACAATCACGATCTTCTGCTGCTACAGCCGCTTCATCGATCTTCATTCCAGTCCATTTGCTGATGTCCTCCGTTATGCGGTTTTTAATATATTTATCTTTATTCACCATGCCTCGGTTGACGATTTATGTACATAGCCGGACAGGGAGTGCGTATAGTCGCTGCTGGAAAAGGCAAAACAACAGTCGAATAACGTTCGGTAACGTCGTGGTACGTTTAACTTCGGCTAGAAATGCATTGTACTGCTGATTTAAGTTGTTATGTATCAAGAAATTTTTTGTAAAGCTCTAAATAGAAAGCCGCGACGTAATTTCTTAAGTGGTGGGATATCGGGGCCGACACAGCACTAAAGACTGCATGCTCTAAAATATCCTTCTGCCCCAAGCCCATGTACGTAGAAGTAAGACTCCGGAAATATGAAAAAAGTGTATAGAAATCGTCGCAATACCGGCGAGGCGAGCACGTCTTTGGATTGAATCAGCGACTGGCGGCTCACAGCATTGCAGTTTCCTGCCGGTAAACGGCGTGCGTCGGAGCTAAGCAGTGACAGCGCGCTGCAATGATGGACTCATAGCTTCTAGCAGCAGCAGCAGCGGCAAGCATGTTCACCGCCGATGACGAGCATAGGCAGAAACATTGGCGCATTCAGGTATGGGCGGACTCGAGAGGAGGGGGGTGCGGCCGTCTCCACTACTGACCAAAAGTAAAGGCCGCCGGCAGCGGCGTCGTAGCTGGAGGATAGCAGGGCAGGTAATTGCTTCCGCCCCTGAAAATTTTGGCCTGTCGGAAAATGTGGGATAGTCTTCTTTTTGTCGGTAGATATTTTTGCCATTTTTTGGTTGAAAAATACTAATTTTGGGGAAAACTTGCGGCAGAATTAAAATTTCGACCGTCCGTAATCTTCTCTCTCGGAAATTTGCACTGTTTCTCGAAGAAATGCAACTTCCTTGTCCTACCCGCCTAATTGTTCAACCCACGACACCGGTGGGGACTGTTTCTGACCCGCAGCAAGGCATATTTCTGGAAACAGTTTCATAGAAACCACGCAAACGACGAAGTGAAGATGACAGTCTGGCATCCCATAGTTTTTTTAAAATGGAAACTAAACATATTGATCAGATTGAAATTCGCTAGAATTTTCTTGCAGACAGAGTTTACAGGCTTCTGAAATAACACTGCCGAGCGCAAAATTTTTCGTTTAGGTATAACCTTTTCGTTTCTTTTTCGTACGAAAATGGGCAAAAAGTTTTCACCTTCACGTGGCTTCGTTTTTTTGACCCCAACCCTCAGACCCTCGTTTTGGGCTTGCCATGGTCTCCCGTTTTTTGTCAAATCCTGGATTCGCCCTCGAAGGTGAGTGAAAACATATAGCAGCCTTGCGCATCTATCTAGCAGCCGGCACGGGTCGAATCAGGTTAACGTGCGCCAGATATGATGGACTACCGTCGTCTATTATCCCTTCAGACACTCCGCTAATACCTTTGCTTTCACGGCAGCCGATGAAAAGAACAGTCTGTAGGTTATCGAACAATGTGTTTTACAAGAAAGCCCAGCTGAGACAAAAAGAACGCGTGACAGGCCGAAAGCGCGCATTTTTAAGAAGTGCCCCTCTTTGATGTTGTCGTGCACAGGCCTTCTTTAACCTAGAGGCTCGAGACTAATTGGACCGTTATAAAATCTACGTTTGATGTTGAAAATTTTGTATGCAGCTTGTCCTGGTCTAACTCTAGTGATTTCTGCGCAGTTCGCTCTTGAAATGTGTATCGTAGCCCAGAATCGCCAAAAATTGTCGCTATTGTTTATAGTTAACATTAATTAAGGCCAAAGATTTACTTTAGCTTTTGTTTTCTGGTTTCTTCTTCGGACTACCATCTAATTATGGTAAATCAAGATTTTGAAAGGTACTAAATAATAACAGGATAAAATGCAGCTGTAGGTTATGTGAGCCGATGACGTGATCAGCGGCGTAGCCAGGATCTAGTTGTAGTGGGGCACTTGAGAGGTGGGGTATGGCAAGGGGTGTCCCCTCCCCACGGGAAAGAGGTCTGGGATCTCAGAAATTTTTTGGATTTTTGTGTGTGAAAATGACGTGTTTTGGTGCATTTTTGGCACTATATTGAGTAACTCAGTAGACTTCTAGGGAAGGGGGGCGGGGCAGGTGCCCCTGATGCCTCCCCCTATGGCTACGCCAGTGAACGTGATTGACTGTATATTGTATACAGGTGAAGCAGTACGATTGGCTCGGGATTTCGGTTACCTGTGTGAAACGGAATTTCCCGCCAGGCAGACGGCTGAGTACATGGCTCGTCAACACAGCGACCCTTCCGAGCTGTCCAGCCGCAAACAGATGATTCTTGCCGCCAAGTAAGTCACTCACTGGTGAACATTTTGACTTACCTGTCCTGTTCGAAAAATTTTCTACCGAAAATGCAAAATCTGGGGCTCTGAAATTCTCATTTTCGGCGAATTTTGGTGACAAAATTGAAATTTTGAGCGCCGCCAGAAATTTGCAGTGTCTGTTGGATAATTGTAACATTCTGCCCCGCCTTAGCCGCCTACTTTTTGACCCACGACGCCAAGGGGGATCACGGTACATAAGCCGAACATATTAAGCTTATCACGACTTTAGTTTGAAATGTCGAAAGAGACGCCGTGCTTAAGAAGTGAATGATACTTTATTTGTGCAAACTGTGTAAGCCCAGAATTCGATGTGGACAAACTGGAACGCCGAGGCAAAAAAAAACAGCGCACAATGCGACGGGCGTTTTGATGTTCTCGGCGTAAATTGGATGATGCGAAATCCAATGATTGAAGCAGTGCATGCTGGGACGGCTGCAGAGCGAGGTCGTGACCTTGTGCTCTGCATGCAAAAGCTTTATGAACCTCCTCGATGGACGCGCGAACGAGATGCCGTTGACCGCGCTCTTGTCCTGGAACGATTTACTGGATTTAGATGCTACTCCAGTACGCCGTCTATCGCTTCAGTGGAGAGTGAGCAGCAACCTTTACCGATATAGACAAACTGTTGTCTTGTTTGGTTTGGTTTAATCTGCATGAAACGTCCAGAGAATACTCTTTGGGGCTGTGTTTCGTTTGTTTGATTTTTTGTACAGTATATATCGCTGCTGTTAGTAACCGCTATATAAAAATTAACTGAGGAAGTGAGCAAGCAGGTAATTGTTTTATAGCGCACAATGTTGACACAAAGCTTGCTGAATCTGAGGCGCAAGGGGTGGAGGCATATAAGACACTGATGTGGTCCTAAAACTAGGTTACAAAAAAGTTTTGAGATGGCGACAAGTTTTTGTAGGCTACGCGACTCCGCCGTAGCCTGTGTATTTCGACCACTTGGAAGATTTCGATGTCCGAGCTGCAGACGATAGTGACCACCGGCCAATTCAGTTCGCGTCGTCGATGCCGCTCGGCCAGCAGACTGAGCAGAGTACAAATCGTCGCCGGCGGGCAGCGCTTGCAGTCCATGCTGCTCGACGACCTCTGACGCCGCCGTGTCACTGCCGCGGTACGTTAGACAAGTTACGAGCAATCGCATTGGACGCATCGAATGGCAGCAGCCGCAGCAGCAGCGCCTTTTCTCCCGTAGTAGGCAGTGGCGGATCCAGGAATTGCTGGTGTGGGTATGATCCCTCCTCTCCTTTTCTTCTTTATTCTTCCCCCCCTCTCTTTTTCTTTCTCCTCTTCCTTCATTCTTCTTCTCCCTCCGTTTTCCCCTTTTCCTGCTTGCGTTTTTTCTGTCTCTTTTTCTTTTTTCTTGATCCCTATCTTTTTCTCTTTGAATCCGGAGTATCGATTGGTGGCTCTGTTAGAGCGACAAAAATGTTTCTTTGTTTCGTCTGGCCGGTGGGGGATGCATTCCCCATTCTTCATAGATCCGCCACTGGTAACCTATTAGTCCCCATCTCTCTGCCTGTCTTGGCCGACGTTCAAATCACGGCCTGCAGCGCGTCGACAGGCAGACACACGCAGATTAACTGAAATGAGCGTGAGAGATGCACAGGATGACAGTCAGATAGACAGTCGCTGATGAGCAATACAAGTGAACGTCATCGTGACTGCTGTAGGCCTACACGCCGCGTATTTCTGCATTTTCTCTTTCACTGCCGTAATATCAGCAGCTCATTTGTTCGTATAGTCCATGAATACATGTAATTCTACCTAAGACTGCAGTGCACATCGCGCACGCTGTCCATATCGACGAATCGAAGCTAAAATGACACGGGCTTTGGCGACAATTTAGTGATAACGGATAAGCAAGCCTAAAAATTATTGATAGACAAAACTGACAAGTCAAAAATTTCGTTTTTGGTCGACCGTTAGATTGAGTTTTGGCTTTTGGGTAGGATGTGTCGTCTGTCTGCGTTACAGATTGCCAATATTTGTTTGAAGGGTCAAAGGTCAGAGCTAGGAATAAAAATCCGCAGATGTAAGCGGATGGCCGTACAATATTTCAGCACCAGTTCTACGCATTTTTAAAATTCCATCGTATTTCAAGAAACGTCATTAGCGAACTTGAACTTTCGACCGCCTATAACAGGGAGTAGTCACTCCATATATATCGACCGAGGTGAAGCAATTACATCGTCATCGGTGGAATGAACGATGGGCATGTTTCTGCTGATTGCTGCGTGCTACAGTTACGCCGTACGTCGCGTCGCTCGGCGGAAATGACGTCACGCTGCGCACGCGCGCCAAAAACAAGATTGCTGCTCGTCCGCAAGACCGCGCCAACGGCAGAGTAATTCGCTAAAATATCAGTAATTGTCGCTGCTGTTGCTGCTGCCGCTGCAGTCACATCTGATTACGCGTCATCGTCTTCAGTTTCTGGAGTCTGGACATCAGCGAGAGGATGTCAATTGCCCTGAGTCATGACAACTTGACTGCAACTCGTAACTAAATCGAAAGTTTGTCAACGCAACGGCTATTTCGGTTTCTCAGCCAGCTCGTCGATAGTCTCGTTTTCGATAGTGCACGACGACTGCAGATGAATAGAATGTTTGTTGCTTGAGAGCGGAGCAGTGCAGTGGCATAGCCAAGATTTGGATGTATAGGGGGCACTTGAAGGTAGGGCGTAAAGGGAGGGGTGTTCCCTCCCCACCAGGTAATAGGTCTGGGCGGTGTCTCCTCTCCAGAAAATTTTCGGATTTTTTTGCATGAAGATCAAATGTTTTGGTGCGTCTTTGATACTATTTTGAGTAACTGAGTAGGCTTCTATAGGCCCCACTCCTCCCCTGTGGTTACGCCAATGGAGCGGAGCTGATGCAATAAATGTCAAAATAGTTTCGTTACGACGCCCCCCGTGCATGCATGATGCACGCGCAGACGCTGTCTGCATGTAGTTAGTTGTTGCGCGGAACCGAATGCGAAGCTGCATTGCACATGTAATTGCATCATTTGTAGAGACAAACCGCGCGATTGCATTCTGTTTGCAAGGAATGGCTGGCTGTGCGCGCTGCAATTATGTTGTCGGAAATAACGGAGACGGAAAATTTTCATTCGGCTCAACCAAATGCTGCTAAGTGGTCGGAATATCGACGTTCAATCGCACGATGACATTCATTCGATAAAGAAATACTTATCGCGGAGGGATGGAAAGCTGAGTTGACCTTATTTATGTTTCGGACTGATTTTACGGCTATCTGGAACTCGCTTACGGCTTTTATTTTTTTTCTCTTTTTAGTTTTTTTCAGTTCAACTTACGGTTTTTTTTCCTTTTTAGTTTCTCTGATTTTAGTCAGTTTCTTGATTTGATAATCTTTATTTCACCAAACAAACATTGGTAGACACAAAAAAAACAAACAAAAAGAACAAAAATATAGAGTTAAACTCGCAAAATTGTCATGTTGAGCAAACAGCTATAGAAACAGCAATATCAGACAGGGAAAAAACCTGAAAAATCTCAAATCGCGTTAGTTCTGGCTGTGAATTTGTTTACTCGTATCGGAATGAGAGCACTAGGTAATTTGAACGAAAAATAACTTTGACAAGCTTTTATGATTTCCATATTATTTGTATTAAAAAGCTTCATAAAGAAGCGGTTAATGACAAAATCAAGTGATGCGATCTGAGATTTATTCAGTGGGCATGCTTCTAGATTTATGGGTTTTATGTTATAACTGTTGTATACTTCTATTTCAGTTTCTCTGATTTCTTTTTTTATTTGTAATATTTCAGTTCTTTTTAGTTCACGTGCTAGATTAAACCGACAGCTTGTTCTGTCAGTTTTCAAGCGCAAATTTATATTGTATTGTATTGTATTGTATTCGTGTTGCAGACAGGTCGTGAAAGAGCTGGTAGATCTGTTGAATCAGGATCGGTCTCCGCTGGGCAACACGCGTCCCACTCCGATCCTCGACCCATCGGTTCAGCGCACTCTCACCAACTTCTCCCTGATCACGCACGGCTTTGGATCGCCGGCTATCGTCGCCGCCATGACCGCTATCCAGAACTATCTCAGCGAGATGCTCAAAGTCGTCGAGAAGACCAGCTACTCCAGCGTGGGCGTTGTCGGGGGTGGTTCCGTGACGTCAGCACAGCCTCTGCAGCTGCACTCCGGCGGCACCCTGGACCAAGCACCGCCCCCGCCACCGCCACCGCAGTCTTCCGCAGGCGCTGCCAAACTCAAGGACCGACTGATGATGACGTCACAGGACGATCCTAGCAGTGTCCCCTCGTCGCGCAAATAGTCATTCTGCATCATCACTGCACCGAATACACTCCTCATATGTTCAGACAGCGTACCAGCTAATTGCCTATAAAAAAATAGTAGCTTTTATCCCCCAAATCTGGAGTCAAAATCGGGCGCAAGTTCCCCCTTCCACTTTCAGGCTGAACTCCACCCCCCCACTTTCGGGCCTTCCCCTCCGGGCTTTTTGTTCAGGGTGTTGATTACCCATTGAAAAGGGGGGAAATTTTGTAAAGGGTGCATGTAGATTGCCCCGTGAAAAATAGGAAGGAAGTGCTGATCTACACCCTCAACAAAACTCCCTCCCTTATTTTTCGCTTGGCGAAAGCTGCGTTCACGCGGTATATGGATAGAAGCCATTGTGAAGATTCGTCGTCAAATTCACTCATTTCCTCTCCACCTGTATATACTGTACGAAAAATTGTCCATGGTGGCGTCATCTGGCGACAAGCTGCAGTCGTTCCGAGGAAGGCAGCGGCTCCTCGGTTGCTGAAACGTCAACAAAATCGTTAATAAATTTGTTGCAATTTGACCATTTTTGTCATAACTTACCGTGACTTTTGGTACATCTCACGCCGTAAACCGAGCTCGTCAGTAAATTTTAAAACTTCTCAGTGACCGCTGTACAAGATAATGATAATGAAACGCTCGCATATGCTATTATCTCTCCGTCAATAATTGATTCTCTATATAACCCTCACATTCGCAGCTTTACATAGTAATTGTAACAATTATTTTTTTAGTGTGCTGTGCCACGGAGTGTCGCCATGATAGTCCATCTTGTTGCAACATATCTCAGCCTTGACACAAACTTTCTTTCAAAAAGTTCCAACTGTTTTGGCGGCAGAAATATTTTCAGCGTTATCAGTAGGTTCAATTACCTGGCTATGTTGTACGGCGTAAAAATACATGTAATAACTATTGTCGTGATAATCGTGGTTATTGCTGTCCATTGTAATCCTACTTAGTACAGCAATGACTGCATACATGGGTGTAAACTAGGTCTATATCAAGTCTCACCCAGCCAATGTCATTATATAGGTCAAGCATTCACTGCCTTATTTATGGTCCCTTGCTGCGACGATTATGCTATGCTGTTTGCAGGATTGAAAGATTATTAAAAGATACTGGCAAAGTCTTGCATTGCCAAACTGTTTATTATTTCACTTTCGTCCGAGTTGCGTTAGTGCCATTTTGTTTTTCTTTTTCCTTGCATATGCCGGCCGATGTCTGTTTGTATTTTTCCGGTTTCTCTTCTTATATGTATAAAAAAAATTATTATCAAGCAACATTCGTGTGATCGCACAGGATTATTGTATTTGTAATTACATTCACTGCAGTGATCGAGACCTGCTTAATGCTTTTTCCGTTTTTAATATTAATTTTATGTTTTTTTCAGCGTCAAAATTAACGTCGAATTAGCTTATCTGCAAATATCGCCGTTGTGCACGGGGTTAAACATTGCGTGTATAGGGCCTGCCACTATTTTGTCTTATTAAGCGTTTTTTTCTCCTAAAGGCAATTTATATTCCGCAGATTATTTGTTGTTGTGTGTGTCCAGTATATACAAACTACGTGGTTATATATTCATACGTATTGTTTTTACGCGCGAAAGCAGCTACTGCTTTAGCGTGGCTTAGCCATTACAATTCTGTTCGTCCGTCCGTCCGTCCGTCTGTCCGTCACACGAGTGGATCAGTCAAAAACGGTGCAAGCTAGAATTACCAAATCTTCACCGTCGGCTGCCTGGAAGACTTTAGTTTCAGGAACCGTAAAGCTTTTCCATAAATTCGAAGGGGGTCACCCCGAACGAGGGCGCTATTTAACAGGGGGGGGGTAGGAAAAATTTGTGATTTTTAGCCAATAAGTCGCTGTACATAACGGTGCGAGATAGGGCCTAGGTTACTATTAATCACTAATAGGAAGCCGTACACTGGCTCACGATTGTCACCGAATTCAATGGCCTTGGATGACCTTAAGCTCCAAAATAGGGGGTTTAAGGATTTTTTGGTGATTTAAAGCTGCGAGACGAATTTCAAAAGCGAATTGCGCCGAATTTACTACAGATTAATCAAGACAAGCTGCAAATGATTGTTTGAGCATTCAACGTAAATTTTTACGGTCCAAGTCTTGATCTTCTAGGTTCAATGAAATCTGCGCACGAGAGCGTCAAAGAGCGGTACCCCCGTAAAAGTCGTTATTTTACTGTTGTTGGCCAGTCTTTCGTGAAAACGGTTGCAGATAGGCATGGATATGCTGCCTATCACAACAAGCCCTAGTGACGAGCTTTTTAGTGGTATCAATATCGATGACTTTGAAAGACACTGAACTCAAAAAATAAGGGGTTTCACTTTTTGGCAATTTTCGGCTGCGCCGTGCACTTCAAAAATGAATTGCGACGAAGTAGCTGGAGATGGACTAAAGCAATTTGCAAACAGGAACTGCTGTAGGCTTTCGCGCGTCTCGTGAGCATTAGCTCAAATTTCTTGTGAGTTTTAGTTGGCATTCAGTTTTTCGGGATGCATACATAGTCAAATTTGTGAATGTATTCGAGTTCTGACGCATATAGCCAAGTGCGTTTATGGTATTATCCGCCTTCAGCAAAGAAGAATTTGCCACTGTTATTTTAGTTATTGTCATAGGCCTATCCCAATAATAAAATGTAATTAGTCGGCCAATTTAAACACATTTATAGGCTATATAGGCCTATAGCGCCATATTTAAAGGCGTAAAATAATAGTTTGTGTTCAAACGATACAGTTTGCCAGGGGCGTCCATCTCCTCAGCATCAGGAGGCAATTCCCCCTTCCCCCAACTCAGATGTCTTCCCCTTTTCCTTTTTCCCTTTTCCCGTTTTCTTCCATTTTTCTTGTCTTTTTTTCTTCTTCAAAAAAGGGAGCTGTTGTACGCAGAACTGTCGCATTTTTTTGCCATGTGTTTTTAAGCAATTTGCTGTTGAAAAGGTATCTCCAATTGTTTATTTCGTTACTTTCGCTCCCCCCATCTTTTTCCTGGAGGCATTTGCCTCCACCTGTCAATGGAGTGGACGCCTCTGCAGTTTGTAGTTGTTTATCATCCTCATCATCGTATATTGATTATATATAGATCTAAACTGAAGAACACTCCTCTAACAACTTACAGTCTACATAGCAATTGTGTGGGAAAGCATTTAACTCGATCCTACGAGTTTTTCATATACTTAGGCTACGTGCACTGTAGTGTCATTCTTCTGTTTGCCAGACTCGTCCTAATTTATACAGTTGTAATACTATAACGTTCTTTTTAGGCCATATTTATTAATCCAGATCTCACTGATTATTATTTTTTTTAATTATTACTGATTGTCCTGTTAATATGCGCGTTCCTATCGTTGTGTTTTTATTCCACTGAGCGCTCCCAGCTCCCGCAAAAAACGTGGGATGCAGCGACCGAATGCAAAAGATACAAAGGCTTTATAATACATCGGCGATTGTCCACAAGTATTTGGATTATTTATAGAAAGAATTGCTGTTTTTTTTCGATGCATGCGAGCCGAATGCACAGTTTGTGTCGCTTTAGATCACGTTGCACGTTGTACATTTTATTTATTCGATTTTCTGCAGGCCGCGGTTCTACTATTTATGTCGTTGTTTTAGTCCGCTAGGGCGCGCCACAAGTTACCACAATGCAGTCACAGTTGTCACTGTCGCGTTAGTGGCCTATTTAACTCCATTTTGCGTCAAAATCATTTGCTTTAATTGTCGGTTGTGTGTCGTAAATATGGGCGTTCTGGCAAGCACTTAACGCCGTTAACAGCGTCGCCATTGTAGACTCTGTATATTATATTTACTGTTTTCTTTTTTGTGTCGAATAAAGCTTTTTTGATCTCATATGTCGTTTGCGTTTTGCAGATTAGGCCTACTGACAGTAGTCAACTAGTCAGTAATTTCTGCTTCTGCTGTTAGGCCCTAATCGCCATGCTGGTGTCGCCGCATCTTCTTGTTTAATTTGTAAGTGTAAATTGTAAAACGTTACAGATTCACCATGACCATACTCAGCACACACTAACGCTTTAATGGTCAGTGGATGTTTTCTTGCAGTGACAAGGAATTATTACTGTCCGCGGTAGTGACGACAGTATTGTTTTCAGCATAATTTCCATAAGTTTTTTGTCCGTTTTTATGTTAATAGGCCTACGAGAAATCATGAATCGCTATACTTAGCTCGATGAAATTTTGCAAGAACATGTAACTGGACAATCGCAAAAAGTTACTAAATTTCAAGGTCATAGGTCAAAGGTCAAGGCCACGTGACCGGAATTTTTAATACTTTACCATCGCGATATAAGACCATGCTGGTAATAGCTGCTGCTATTGGCCGACGCTGGCGTCATCGCTATAAATATCGCAGCGTGCCACGGCGGATTCCGCGGACAGATTTAGCCTTGCGCAAGGCTTGACAGTCGAGTTAAGAGTCCTGGCTCTGGCAAAGGACGAAGAAAGTGCTTGCTGAACAATTATTCTGCTGCACTACAGTGTTAGTTGGCGGTTGGCGCACGCACTCAACAGGACTCGAGATGCAGTTTGTCAATTATTGATTGACAAGACGACACGCTCTGCGCTCAGCAACATTTGATCTGCTCTTGTGTTCTGAGTCCGCCTCAAATAGCAGCGTCAAAAGCTTACACAACCAAACCGCAGCTGCTGACTTTTTCTGGCGACATGAAGCACGTTAGTCTAACTGCTGAACAAATATGGCGACTGTTCTGTTCTCCAGGCGCGTCATCAAGCGAACAAGGCCAGAGAATATCTGACGTATAAGCTGCATGGAGTATTGGTCAAAAAGCCCTCAAATAAGCATGTAAACATTTCAATTAACTTACTAATTTGCGTGCTAATATCGCGTACTCGTAGGCCTACACGAAGAAACATTTACATACGTGAAAGATAGCCTACACAAAGTGCAGATTTGCCAGCTGTTTGGCTCGAGAGGCCACTACGTATTTGTGTAATTTAAACAGAATTATAAGCCTAATGCAAAATATTTGAACTAACAGAATAAGCCTATCAAAGTTGACCGGTTTTTACGCGCGAAAGCAGCTACTGTTTTCAGCTCGTCTTAGCTATCGCAATTCTGTCCGTCCGTCCGTCCGTCACACGGGTGGATCAGTCAAAAACGGTGCAAGCTAGGCTCACCAAATCTTCACCTTCGGCTGCCTGGAAGACTCTATTTTCAGAAACCGTAAAGCTTTTTCACAAATTCAAAGGCAGTCACCCCGAACAAAGGCGCTAAATGAGAGGGGGTGGAAAAATTTGCGACTTTTAACCAATAAGTCGCTCAATAACAGTGCGAGATAGGGCCTAGGTTACTATTAATCATTAATAGGAAGTTGTACACTGGCTTTCGATTCCACCGAATTCAATGACCTTGGATAATCTTGAACGCTAAAATAAGGGGTTTTATGAATTTTTTTGGCTATGTCGGGCTGCGAGACACATTTCAAAAGCGAACTGCGTCGAAACCAATTGAGATAGGCCTATACATAGATGTGATAAATGTCCAAAAAATTATAATAAACGTTAATAAACGCGTTTATTAGGAAAAAGATTGTAAACGTTTGTAAACTAAAAGTAAACGTACACAGAGCGTAAGTTTGAATATTAGGCCTATTATTTGG
>Ga0056128_1007153_pt1 | contig 14081 bp, 10 predicted proteins | sample WorMetLIZISLAND2_FD_71113 | JGI IMG/M metagenome (GOLD analysis project Ga0056128, IMG submission 71113) | Marine gutless worms symbiont microbial communities from Max Planck institute for Marine Microbiology, Germany - Olavius geniculatus... ... | reverse complement strand
GAGTCGTGAGAACGAGACACCGGCAACACTTGCCCATAGCACTCCGGTGAGCAGAACGACCGACTCCCTCGTGAAAAACGCAGCTGCGTCCAGCCTTCCTTCGCCGTCGTCGTCGTTGTCGTCGACGTCATCCAATTCTTCACCGTCGTCGACCAAGAGACGTAGACTGCATGCTGATCGTTTCACGGCGACGACGACGACTGAATGCGGTCGTTGTTGTGATTCGTGTCGATTCGATTGCCGCCACAGTCGTTGTAATCGTTGTCATCTGCGACTACGACACGTACATCGTAGTCGTCGTTGTTGTAGTTCGTGCCGCCACGAGCGACGTCGGTGCTGCGACGACGACGGTCAACGCTGGTCGCGGTACGCAGCCGCAGAGTCGAGCTATTGGCAGCCAGCGCGTCAGTCGTCTAACGACCGACCGCTAGTCGACGCCATGTCGTCAGCTGAACGATGCTTGTTTCAACGATATGCTTGTTTCAACACGACTTCATCCATTCAGCAGACGCCGAACTGTCACTCGTACAGTGCTGGACTCGACGGCGCGCCATACATCAAGCAAGAGTACGTTCCCACAGATTTGTTCGACGCAGCGACGACAGTCGACGACAGAAGCGCTCATCCGCCGTCTGTGAAGACTTCGTCATCGTCTGAGAATCATTCGAACGACGCAGCGGACGACGCACGCAGTTCGCCGACCGACAGCGACCGGTCGATCCTGACAAGACCCGAGATCTGTCCAATTCCCCTGGAGCCGGTCGGCGCAGCACCGCTTTCCACAGACCCACGGAAACCTCAGCAGCGCGAGAAGTTGACCACGATCTGCGCAGACGTCAACGAGTTGCGAACCACACCAGAGACGAGCACAGACAAGGTAAAGTGAACCAATAACCATCTTTTTAATGCAAATTTTTTTACACGATTTTTATGCTAGTTCCTTGTCATAGGGCCTAAATGCTTTTCTCGTAGAACGTTTAATCGCATTCTTACGATCTCGCGTATAGCCAATTTTTCCGCATAGCAATACATTTGCAATCAAGCGATTGCTTGCTGATTCCACATCGCCCAACAACTTTGAGAAACAAAAATTACCGTCGAATGTTGAAAATTCACCTTTTACAAGGCAGTATAAAGCCGCTCTTGAAGTCTGATTGGATGTTCAATAATCGTTGAGTTAGAAAGTTACGGTTGATTATGCCGTTATAAAAATTTTGAAAGTCAATAATGCTTATTTCGCCGCCCCCGGAGTCCTGAACGTATCAAGTTTGTAATCGATAACAATGTTTATCATTTTGAAGCCGTTGTTAGGCCAATTATTGTGTGACTTAGGTTGATGTACCTGTGGGTGTAATGCGACTGATGCCTGTGAGTGGAATACCGTCCAAAATCTCGTCGTCTGACGGTCTTCGCGTCGAGCAAGACTCCGAGCCTCCAGTTGAAAGATATTATCAGTCAAGGTTTGTTACATTATATATGCTTCTTGCCGTTTCTCGGCTTGTAATCGTTTGACTTTTGCTATACTGTATAGCTGTCGATAATTTTTACCTGCAGTTTTTATTAAGTTTAGCGGTAGCCATAATACTCGTGACATTCGCCAATGATCGCCTGAGCGGCAGTATGAGACGATTTGCAGTCGAAGAAACTGCTTAAGTTGTGTTTTATTAATGAAAAGTAGTCTGCTGCCATGTTACTTCGAGCGAACACAGAAAATTGTGTGTAACTGTACAGGCCTAGGTCATAAAACTTGATCGTATCGCATATATCTAAGCTTACGACAGACTACTGAATCAGTTTATATGTTTCAGTTTGTGTTGTTTAACTTGCATCTTTGCAGTTAATTAAATTACATTTAAGTTGACACTTGTGTCACTGATTATTGTGAACGAAACGCCAAACCAAATGATGTAATTATTAACGGTTTCGTTGTACAGAACACAGTTAGCATCTGAGCGGAACTGTTCGTCCGACATCGCTCAAGCACAGCAACAGTTTGAGGTCTGATGTAACTGCAGTCCTCTGTGGCTGTTTTACTAATTGTCCCGAAGATTACGCAGATGTTAGGCTGGTTTTAAAAACATTGTTTAGGCCTAATTATCTATTGACCCACGTAGCCAACTCATATGTGTACTGGGTAACTTTTACTTTTACGACTAGTACCTAGTCGTCTTGTAAGTCGCATTACGGGTTTTGCCCGTCTGTCCGTTTGTCTGTCCTCTGTCTCATACAGGCTTTTAACTCAAAACAAACTAAAAGTGGAGTGGGCATTTTTCAAGGCAAAAGTGGCCAATGTGCCAAATTTTAGTTTAAAAAGTCAAAGGTCGAAGTTAAAAACGTCACGTCGAAAACCTCACGAAAATGATGTATATAGCGTTCCGGGTTCCGGTATAGGCTGTGTGCCGCTGTCCGCGATAACTGCTTGCCGTCGGTAAAAAAACAAACCAAAGAAATTCAACGCTGGGATTTTTCTTTGTGGCTATACACGTTTAACGCTTATGATGAGAAATTTCGTTGATATCGCTACTGTCAACGCCTGCTAGGCTACAAAGCTTGAACAGTAAAATTCTTCTTGTTAATGTCGCGCTTAACAATGTCAGTATAAAATCGCGCTTTCGTGTCTGTAATATCATTAGTCTGTGTCGCCTAGATAGATCTTAATCGTGGATAAGATTAGATAGAAAGGCAATGCCTCTGTATGTGACGTGGTTGTGGTGAGTAGAAGGCGGGTGGTTGGCTGGCGGCAGACGTTGCTGACGCAGTGCTGGGCGGTAATCAGTTGTCAGTGCTGTGCGACCACGTGGAGTTAGCTGCAGCAACGACTCTGACAGCATGCCGACTGCAGCAGCAGCACGGACTGGCTGTCAGAAGTGACGTCATCGACGCTTCCAACAGCGCTCTCAGATCCCTCAGGTACTCAAAGTACCGGTACTCGTCACTGCTTAGTGCTTACTTACATAGCTGCTTTCTTGGCTCCTTTTTCATTAATTCTCTGTTCGTTTCTGAGCGCATGCATAGAGTAAGCCTACTTGAATGATTTATTATTGCGTCGCAGAGTCTGTTACAACGGCGAGTTCGCGGACTGCAGCTAGAGACGGAGATATAGGCTAGCCTATCTTACAGCTATATTATGCATCAGAACAGCTGTTACAATGCTTCTTAGTAGACTGCGTGAAACACAAAAATACTCTTGCTGAACTGAACTGCGTTTTTTCGTGAACTGCTACTCATTACAACAGGTATTTGTGAAAATTAAAAAAAACTGGTACGTTGCCGCTGCCAGTGCCACTTTTAGTTACACAAAGATTACACTGCGTGATGACCTAACTGCAAATGCAACGCTATACTGGCAACTTTGTGTAACTTTGATTGTTTTGTCGATTTATTCAGGTTTTCATGTGCGATGAAAAGCGATTGTGATATTTGTTTTAGATACTTGAGCTTTGTGCTTCAAGCCGACTCTGGATATACTTCACTGCCTTCCGTTATAACCAAGACATTGCAGATACTTATGTACGTTCTTCTCTTCATGGTGTATGTTTGCTCACCGTTGTTCTTCAGTGCTTAGTTGTATTTTTCATAGCACGAATACAACGCAGTTGCCACAATTACTAGTTGCAATTACCAGTGGCGTCGTGGTAGGACGAAGTAAGTGGAGCAATCCCTTTATAATTTTTGGCGAGTCTGAAAATTTTTTCTTACAGTTTTAAAATTTGGGGCTGGAAATTTGCCATTTGGAGGATTAGGGCGCGATTGAAATTTTGAGCACCCGTAATCGTTTCTTAGACGTTTCCAAATCACGTTATTTTGTTCTAGTATTTCTAAGTGCTGTGCAGTACAGCACGAAAAATTCAGTGTGGTAATTCTGAAAAGGTAAAACAAAAAAGAACCGACTTGGGTGCAAGCTATAAAGCGATGACATGCAGCATTGCCGAGCAAGCACTACACAACTGTGGACAACGCCGCGCCATAGAGAAAGAGAGGGATCAAAAAACACCTGGAAAAAAGTCTTGACAAAAAATGGACAGGAAGTTTTACCACCCTACCTGCAACGTTTGCTTTGTGAGGTAGAAATAGCAAAGTGACTGTTATAGGGTGTTTACACGATCCAGCAACGTTTAGCAAACTTCCAGCAAACGTTCAGCATTAGCACGTGTATTTTGAAGTCATTTGCTGGAAGTTTGCTGGACGTTTGCTGGATCGTGTAAACACCCCCATTAGACGCTCTACCTAAGTTTATAACTCAATTGCTAATGTTCTTCTCTTCTGACACATAGGCTCTACGAACGTTGATCCACTAAGCAAGTAAGTTCTACTTTGGAACTCAGAATCTAGCCTAAGGTAAATGAATTAGTGATCATGTGAAATTTACTAAGTTTAATTTCAACAGTTAACATAATATTGTACATATTATTAATTTGAATTCTGAATAATCGAAAATATTTCTAGTTGGTCGCAGTACTGTGCGTTGTTGCAGAAGATGGTTAGAGTCAGCTGTCTGTTTAGTTCTTTTCAAGAGTCGCCACAACGAGTTCTCGCACATGCGGAAGACAACTTTTGCTGTATGTACGAGTTTATTTCTGTTCAGTTGATGTATTAAGGGTCTTTTATGCTAAGTGCAGTTATAAATGCGTTTTGTGCCATTAAACTTAACGATATTTGCACCCGCAAAATGCTTTTTCTGGTCTTTTTTGCCCAAAAGGTTTTTTTTCGGCTGGGACTTTTGTTTCGAATCCGACTGAGGTCAAGCTTACAATGCTCCTGCAGATCCCCTAGTTGGTTAGGAGGGGCTCGTTGCCCCTTTTTAAAGAACCTCATCTTCGCTCTGAGCCTTCAGCCTCCCCGACTTTTTTCTGCTTATGCGGTTGGGACCCGGGTTTGTATATCTTACTTACTTACCACTTAAATCTTCCGGTCCGTGACAGGAAATGGACAGCAAGAGTTCGCCATCTGCTTCTGTTTGTATCCACAGCCCGGACACTGTTCCAGTCGACTCCTCGGTCCACAAGGTCTTCTTTAAATCTAGACCGCCAAGTCTTCGTTGGACGACCTCGTCATCTGCCACTACCACGATGGGTCCATGACATGGCGTGATTGGCTGGTTGTCCAGGTGGCATTCTGATGATATGGCCTGCCATCCGAAGTCGTCTGTCTGCTACAATGTCCTGTATTCTTCGCTGCCCAGTCCGGCTTAGCACCCCCACGCCAGCCACGCGGTCCTTCCATGCAATGCCCAGAATCTTCCCTAAGTTGCGCTGGTGAAAGACGTCCAGCTGCTGACATAATCTAGCTGTACTCTTCCAAGTCTCGCTGGCGTATATGGCTGCAGAGACAACGAGGGAGGTGCAAAGGCCCAGTTCAATTTCGAGGCCAAGCGTGCTGTACTGCCACACGCTGCTAAGCCGTCGGAAGACCGCCGCCGCCCCCGCCAGTCGAGCGTCGATATCTGCCCCAGCATCCCCATCGCCAGACACCACACCCCTAGGTGGCGAATCTCTCCACACACTTCGTGCTTCCCTGCGCAACGGCCATTGGCTGTGGTGATGAGCGCCAGGTGATTCCCATGGCCTTCGTTTTTTCCCCGGCTTATATTCAGTCCAACTTGTGCACTTTGTTCCCGAGCCCGGCAGCTATCTCTTAGCATACGCCCCCCGCCACCATCGCCATGTCACCAGCGAAGTCCAAATCCGTTAAGCGGCTCAGCCTCTGCCAGACGATGCCATATTCCGACTTGTCCATAGTTCTGCGCATGACGAAATCGATGACTATGATGAAGAGGAATGGTGAAAGGATGCAGCCTTGTCGAACCCTGAGACAATCTCAAAGAACTCTGTGTACCCACTTGCAGTCCTGACACAGCAGCTGGAGTTGTCATACAATGCCTTGAAGATGTTAATGAACCGGTCAGGAATGCCGTAGTATGTATACCAGTGGGGCAATATTTCAGTGATGTGATTTGTTTATAATGCTTACCTATATCGTTTGCGTTTGTTTCATGGTGGACAACTACGGTGGCTTTTAGGGTTAGCTTTTCGTTGATTGTTTTTTTCAAGTTTTTACCATTTTATATCGTGTATGAATAAATAACAATGAATAAATATTATTAATTGCATGCATTTCATTGTTCAATGACGATTGCAGGATGTGGTGCAAGCGCCAGGCGCCGGCAATGACACAGCTCAAGTTGACGTCACGACGTCATCACGTCAGTCGACAACCAATAGCAGCAGAAACGGCGGCGGAGCAGGTGCCCGTGATTCATGGCATGCTATGACGTCACTGCCGACGAGCTACGTCGAGCACACGCAGAACATCGTCCGGTCGTACGAGCGCTGGAATGACGCATTGCTTCTGCTTGACGCATCCCGCGGTCAGTCAATAGCAACAATATTTATTTGCTACACAAAATACACACAATTATTAGCAATAACAAGCCGGTAGGCAAAGTGGCTTGAGAATGCTGGCGACATTTGTTGTGCAGACAGACAGACACGCACGCAGAGTCGTATACAGACACGTTGTCTGACAATAAGGGTGGCTTACAGCTTGCAGCGTCGGCAGCCAATGCAGTGCAATGCAGGTAGCGAAAGATCATTAATGTCTAACTTTGGTTAGGCCCTGATTTATATAGTCACGGTGTAATCGCGGTGCTTACGGCCATAGTCAGGATTACACCGTGACTATGCAAGGGAGAAACAAAATGTCAGCAAATTCAGATATGTGCAACAAATATGTGCTAAACCACACACTTTCTAGCACGATAGCGCGGCCCGTTGTGGTTTCCTTTCTTTTTGCTTATAATAATTGTTCGCAAATGTGGACTATCGTTAGAATGCACCAAATTGCACATGAGATTTGGAAATCAACTGTTTCTCTTTCCATGACGAAATCCTGTACTCGCCACTATTGTACATGGGTTTTCCTTGTCACTACCGGTAGAACGTAGCCCCGAGACCACTTCATTTCATCCATCCTGCTGCCCACATCTTCTTGTAGCTGTATCTTAAACAATGCATTTTCTTTCTCCAGATTTTTTTTGCCATGCGTTCTTTGTGCTTTCTTTTTCTCTGGCACTTGTGTGCAGTGTCCATCGTCATCAACGGTTTTTTGGCAATTTTGTGATTACTTTTTCTCAGTCTCGCTGTTTGTCTGAGCCAGTGTCATAAATTTTTTTATAACTCGTTCAGCACCGGCTCGTGGTCAGAAACTTTTTTTCTGGTAAAATGTTATCTGACTTTTTGATGTCAGACTGCCGTCGCTTGCTGGAGGCGGTCACGTGTCGAGTTCCAACATTCGGTGACGACGCTGTCGACGTGGCCAATTATGTCAGCTCCGCAGTCGCTGTTGTTCGTCAACATAATCACTTGCATCGTCATCACCATCATCGTCATTCTTCAACCCTTTTTTATCAGATGCCGTAGAGAGCCATTCGTTTGACATATCCGCCTTTTAAGCAGCAAGGCGACATATCGTTTGTTGCGCGAGAAGTATTGTAGTCATTGCAGTGTGAAAGACCAAATCATGTCTTGCGTATAGCCAGTACCATTTAGTTGTTAGCTATAGGCGGTATCATTGAAAGAAAAAGTAGATACGCTCAGCTTAGCTACATCATCATCTTTGACAAATTATTGTCTAGGCACAAATTAAGGCTTCTGTTTCAAGCCTGAAAGCGACTTTTTCAGTATAGACTTACGTATTTTTGAACAGTTGCAGTGTCATTGGGGTTTAGGTCCTTCGAGGCTTTTTGCGGCACAGACACTGCTATTGTAGTTACCTCGATACGAGTGATTATAAACCAGTGACGCTGGTTTATAAGCCAGCTGCTGTAATAATTTATGTCGTTACGTTTCAGCAAAGTTAAGCGTATCCATTTTTTAGTCTGTGTGGTCACTGTGTATGTGATGCTTTGTTATATATGTATACTATCGTGCACGCCTGAACTTGATCATGTTTGTCTTGGACTATAATTTTTTTTCTCCAGATTTTGCTACACACACGTGCTGACTTAGGCCTACTTACATACATGCATGCATTTTTTCTGGTTTTTGATGACTAAATAATCATAACTGATAGACTGCCTTATTTGAGTTGCTTACATTATAGGTCTGCAAACTGGCGTTTTGGACAGTTACTCGCGATTATTATTCATATACTTATTTGCATCGTTTAGATCCTCGATATTTTAGCCTGCAGTTGGCCAATGTCTACTGTTTATTATGACTTGAGTAAATAAATAGTCTGTACATCTGAAAGCATTAGCGACAGTTGTTTACTGTCGTGTGGTCTGTACTTGTATCTGTCTGTCCGTCTGTCGTACTCAAGCATACAGTTATAAAACCGTTAGACGAAATGAAATTATGCTATTTGGAAAAGACATTTGTGTGGTTTCACGTAGGTCTAAAAGTCTTACACGGAAAGTATAAATATGGGCATTGGAACTCCCATTCACAATTTGCACTGCTAAGTGTTCCAAAGTTTCAGGGTTTTTAAAAATATTTTCGCCATTTTGTGTAAATCAGTGGAAGTCTGATGCAATGCCAACATAAACGTTGCAAATCACAACTCATATTTGGAGCTGAATTAGTTCCAAATTTGACTTGTGGTTATAGTGACGGTCACTGGTATAGTGTTTACATAGGCCTACTGTTTATTTTTATAAGCTGTAATCTGTGCTTGGCTGCAAATAGATGCAGCCAGTATAACTCCTGTTTGGGCGAATAGGAGGTCGTATAAAGAGTCCGAATTGATATAACAGAGTAGGGTCAGCCAACCGTTTTTTCAGACAGTTTTCCTGTAAGATGTACAGTTTAACCACAGTTAACCGTAACTAGTTTAACCACGCTACGAACAGTCAGACAACTGCAGTGTGCTATAAGTCCTGGCCGTAATACGGTCGGCTGAAACATTTTGGTGTTGCAAAGTAGGTTAATTAATGAAGCGAGCGTTAGAGCAACAATTAAATTGAGCAAAGTTCACGTGACGCGCGACAGCATCAGTGCTGCCACCTGGGAATCAGTGTACAACGTGCAATAAAATAATAATGCGTTTGGAAAAAGTACCCTTTTGAGGCGCTCTGTAAAGAAAACTTTTTAAAGCTAAGACGCCAAAACTTAATTGAACGGTTAAAATCTGTAGTGTAGCCTACGTGCAATTCACTGCTAAAATATGCATCGCAGCCTAAAATTGTAAAAAAATCACCAAACCTTCGTATTTTGGAGGTTCAAGGTCGTTCAAGGTCATCGATGTTAATACCCACGGAAAGCTCGTCACTCGTGCTTGTTATGATAGCCTAAGCAGCAATTACTCTGTGCTTACCTGCAACGTTATCACGCTATATTAGAGAATAGCAGTAAAATGACGAGTTTTTAAGGAAATGCTCCTCTATGACACGTACCCTCGCGTTCGAGGAAAATCCCCTCACCTAATGGCACGCAAATTTTGCACACAAAAACTTGAGTTTTGTGGCAGCTTACAGTGAATATTTCGGGATCCTAGCTTCAAGCTTGCACTGTTTTGGACAGACAAATACAAATACAAACAAACGGACGGACGCCTGGACGATAGCTAAGCCGCGCCTAAAAACACTGTTTTTCGTATAGGAACAGCAATTTTGTGAATAATCGATTAATATTTGCTATGAATTAGATATGACCAAAAGTTTGGTACACAAATTGGTAGCGTGTTTTTTGACTCACGGTGTATATAGTTACTTATTTCTTGCTGTGCACTGATCTTGTTAAATATTCACTGCGTGATCAATGTAAACAAACTTGTTTACTTTTAATGTAAACAAATGAAACTTGTTCTTTGTGGAGTTATGCTACGAGTAATATTTAAAAGAACTTTAGGGAAATGTCGTGTTACAAACGCGTCTTTTTACTGCACAGAACATTTACCAAAAGAAAAAGAAAAATGCAGGTATGTGCAGATATGAATGCTTTGACGAACAACACACGGCTTTGCTGCAGTGTCATTTCGCCCGAACGAAAACTACTGCGACTATTTGACCGTTATTTTTTAAAGGCATAAACTTAACTCAACCGGAATTCTTATATTTTTGACGATTTTATCATGACGGGATGATTGTTGTAACGACTGACGAGTTGACCATCTGGCAATAACAAGAAACAAGGCTCAGTGCTACAGTCAGTTTGGCGAACTGAAAGATTGGTGACCAAAATTACTATCGTCAATTTGCCGAACTGAGTCGAAAGAATCGGAATTTACTACATGTAAAAGCAGTTCGGCGATCTGAAGTGCAGCTAATTGGGTTACTAAAATCAGTTAGGCCATGCTACTATTAATTTCAAATTCACACCGCCACCAGTACTGCTTTAGAGATGGTGAATAGATTCATTAATTCTAAAGTAAAAAATATTAGGAGGACCTTTAATTCACAGTTTTAGTAAACTCCTCGTTACTAGCGCTGGCTGCTGAGATGAAATTTTCGCGGGTGGAGAGTGACGCTATAGATCTACCATGACTTGTGCAGAGTGACGTTCTTTCTTTATACAAGATGGATTAAAAATGATTAAGCACCACAGTTCTTATTCATATCTTTTCAAAATACTGAGAGGTTAAAAATCTTTCAGTTTACTCTCAACTGGACAATGGCAGAATTGGGCCATAATGGCCTGCATGCTTACAGCATAGACCTAAAATTGTATTGTGCAACTTAGATTTATTTATTTCAGCTTTATTAGATAGTTCGTTAACTTTCTGTTTTATTTTAGTCCCGCCAGACCATCGACTGCGAACGGGGTAAGTCTGGAAGTGTCAGTGGCTGCAGTGTTGTGAGACCAGCTCAGCTCCTTTCAGTGATGGCGCAGCAGGATGTCAGCGTCAGTGGCATCGGGCATTGTCTGTTTTCCCCGAACTGAATTAGCAAATTTTGCATTGCTTCTATCAGTTCGTCGAACTGAAAATAGAATTAACGTTTTTACAATGCATAACTTTGCAGTGTGTATGTTTTGAATTATTTTGCACTTTCTGCAGTAGGTGGAAGCCTGTCATTGGCTTGGAAATTCATGCTCGGATTTCTGCCAATTCAAAACTGTTTTCTGGTTCTGCAGCACTGTTTGCAGCACCAATTAATAGTCAAGTGTCAGCTTTTGATGCAGCATTGCCAGGAACACTACCTGTAAGTTAATGCACCTTTTGCTATAGAGCATTATATGTAGTGAAGTTTGAAGCTGAGACTTGTCATGTTTTGAAATGTCGTTTTATTGCAGCATGAATGACTTCAACATTCAATAATAAGTTGTCTTATACTATCGTTAGTTGTACTGCAGCCTTGTAGATTTAATTTTGTCAAATTGCTTGGTTGAATTGTGCGTGTTAAGGTTGTAAACCAACGCTGTGTCGAGGCTGGTGTGCAGACAGCTCTTGCACTTCAGTGCCATATCAATATGTTATCACTGTTCGACCGCAAGCATTACTTCTATGCAGATTTGCCGGTTTGTTGTTGAACAGTTCACTAGAAGCAAGAGCAATTATACTGTCAGTTATTGGGCATAAAAAGCTCAGTAAGCACTGACATGACTAGCTGAAGTTGGCAGTTTAATGATGCATCTCACTATTGCACATTTTATTGGAAAAGTACAGTATGTTGTTTTACATAATTTAACCTGTATTTTTTGCATTGTGGATTATGTTAGTGTATCAAGTGGACTTAGTTTTATGGGTGGCGCCAGCAGGATGCAGGGGGCAGCTGCCCCCCCACATGCACTTGCTCTTGCCCCCAGCTGCTCCGCAAGGAGAAATTTTGATGGTGATTAAGTGCCCCCTGGCAACCATACACATGCCAAGGTGTGACTTTTTAAACAAAATCATTTTTGCAAGACAATACAGACGTCTGTGACTTGCATTTCCAAATATTAAATTTGTGGCTTCTATTGAATACCCAAAAGCTAAAAGTGTTTTAGCTTCAGGGGGGCTTTGCTCCCTGAACCTCTCACCAGGGGCTCTACCCTGGACTCCCATTATTCTTTTTGTTGTCCACAATTAATGAATATAATGGCTGATCTTTGGCCCACACAAAAAATTATTGCCTCTCTGTGCCCTGGACCTTGCTCCTCCATTGCTCCCTCAGCTTTAAATTCCTACTGCTGCTTATGCTCAGTTTGTTAGTAACGCATAAAATTATGGTTGGTTTTACTCTGTGTCAGGCTGGTTATCAGATCACTCAGCAACGCCAGCCTCTAGCAGTCGGCGGACATGTTGAGTATCCACTTAGCAGGCATGAAGATCGGAGCTGCAGGTCAAAACTTCAGACTGCAAGACTGGTACAGCTGCAGCTTGAGCAGGACAGTGGCAAGAGTCTTCATGATGAGGAGATGTCGATGAGTCTTATTGACTTAAACAGAGCAGGTCCCTTTCTGCTGTGATGATCATACTGTGTTTTCAGTAGAGCTTTCAGTGTTTTATGCTGTTATGTGACATAGTGGCTTAGCACTGAGCAGAAGCTCGCCCTGAATGCCAGGTAAGGGAGACAATAAAGGCGTCTGCCTTGTTATAGGTATTGGTACAACAGTGTTCCTGGCTCACCATGTCAGCCTGGTGGCAGCAGGCTGTCTCCAATAGAGGATCACTATTACTCTCACAGGAGAGATCTTGTTATTAAGCCTACCAGAGGGTAAGGCTGCCCGTGCAAATGCCACCATGTTTCTGATCTCTCATCACTGCTGTCAGCCTGTCACCCTTCAGTGTTTGATGCTGCTGGTTGGAAAAAGAAAGAAACTCAGACTGTAAAAAGTAGCTTTCTGCTGTTGAAATTTTACCCATAATACCAGCATAATTGTAGTAAACTGGCCTAAAGTTATTTGTGGAAAATGGGCGTTATTAACTTCTTAATTTAGTTTGAGTTTGGATCTGTGTTGTATTGTCATCGTTATCATCATATTTGTTTATTGCAGACTTGTCAAAACGTAAGTGTGTGCACAATATAGGTTTATATGAATATATCACTGTGATATGATTGATATAGGCATAGGTTTGATGGAGATTATAACGGAACCTGATTTTTCATCATCTATTGAGGCTGTGTCTTTTGTCAAAGAATTGCAGCTGATACTGCAAACATTAGGCACATGCGATGGCAGAATGGAAGGTGTGTGATCGTCTTTTTTATGATAAATAAATTTGTTTTATTTTGGTTTTATTGAGATGTGAATTTTGAATATTAGTTGGAACTTGGAAGAAGAAGTAGCTTTACTTATTTAAGTGTGTGTTTGTTAAATACGAAAAAACTGCTGTGCCACATTTCAGCAATTTATCACCACTGATTATTGGTTCCAGCCAGGCATGTGGCATGTTATGTAACTGTGCAAGACTCCCAACAGCCTTGAGGTCTTCTGGGTTGTTTGCATTTTGGTGAGTTTGCTTTATCTGGTACTATTGACAGCAGTAGAAACTAAGATAATGCACCAAATAGAAGTGGGACACTTGGAGCAGCTTGGCAGACACAGCCAGTTAGTCAGGGCATTGTTGACTGGTGTAAAAGTAGGTAATTGTAGAAATGTCCCACAGTTGTTTTGCAGCAGTGATTTGTGTGTGGCAAATGTAGCACAAATGCAGTGCTTATGTGTATGAATTGTTGTCTGTCTGGCAGAGGGTTCACTGCGTGTAGATGCCAGCATATCTGTTCACAAGCCAGACAGTCCACTTGGCATTCGGGCCGAAGTCAAAAATCTCAACAGCATTCATGCTCTGGGCAGATCCATCGGTGTGTTCTTTCTCTTTACATATCACACTTTGCATAATGTATGATACCAAGATATTGCAGATATGAGGTTTACTATGTGTTTAGAAGAAGGCCATGGAGGTAAATACTGCTCCAGTGAATGCATTCATATATTTTGATAAATTGATAAAAATACAGTTTGTTGCAATATCATTTTTGTATTTTGCACATTGTTGTTTTGATTATTACAATGTTATAGCTACATTTATTTATATTCAAATCTGTTTGTTACATATTTGTCTAAATAATCTATTATTATGAATAAGTTATTTATATTTGTGTGGATGTGTGGCTCGGTAGTCTAACGGTAACGTGTCGGACTTGTAATCCTGAGGTAACTCAG
>Ga0056128_1007150_pt1 | contig 14084 bp, 8 predicted proteins | sample WorMetLIZISLAND2_FD_71113 | JGI IMG/M metagenome (GOLD analysis project Ga0056128, IMG submission 71113) | Marine gutless worms symbiont microbial communities from Max Planck institute for Marine Microbiology, Germany - Olavius geniculatus... ... | reverse complement strand
ATCCCGCTGCAGCACCACTTGGTCTTCCATGCTATGTATCACTCTGTAGATCAGTGTGTCATCGGCAAACAGACGAACCGATGTTCCAGGGTCAACAACTGATGGCATGTCATTAATGTGTAGTAGAAATAGGAGTGGCCCCATAACAGTTCCTTGTGGAACTCCTGAGGTTACTGCAGAGTGTTCTGACATAGCTCCATCACATAGTACAAGCTGTTGCCGGCATGATAGGAATGATTCGATCCAGGACAGGAACTCACCATGTATACCAAAAATGCGTAGCTTGTTGATCAGACGTTTGTGTGGCACCGTGTCGAATGCCTTGCTAAAATCTAGTATTCCGACGTCGATGCTGTGGCCTTGGTCACGATGCTTCAGTAGGTCATGCGTAGTTAATAACAGGACATTGGAGTTAAGATCAAAAGGGTTCAACTCCTAGTCAGCTCACTCTCAAGTGATTACCTATTACTTAAGGCGTGATTTCGGTAGGTCAAACATGTCAAATGGCATAAACTCTTTCAACCTCCATTCATTGGTCGGTGACGAGTTGTTTCGTGAACAGCCAACAGCCGTCCAAAATCACAAATGTTTACAAAACGCTAATTATGCAGCCAGACCACGCCCACCCCAGGCTGCAATGACTCAAAACTGGTAACTCTGGAATTTCCTGTCGTAACTGGCGGGCATCGCGATGTTCTATTAATAGCTTTATAGCCAAAACAAAAAGCATAAACAGCTACTAGCATCGGTTGACTTGTTTAGCGAACACTGTTCATCGGTTAGCTCAAACGGCTCTCAGAAATCACGACTGGTTGCACAAACGTAACCACGGTCAACCGTTTGACCTACTGAAATCACGCCTTTAGATAGGTGACAGATAAACCATCTCCGTATACAACCAACACCAAGGTCAAGTCATCTTTCCATTCCCCAATAATAATAATAATAATAATAATAATAATAATAAGTGAACATTTTTATAGCGCACTATCATTTCGAAGAGATCTCTAGTGCGCTGCAGCTAAGGTAGTGTGCATCCACCTGTGTCAAGTTGCATGTAGCTCTGTAGCGCTGAGATAGGTTGCCATGAACAGCCATACACAGACTTCAAACCCATTTAACTCTTCTTGTAGTTAAACTTTGGCGGAGGGGCTTAATAGTTAAATAAATTAGCGATAAATTACCGTATGCAGCTCAGCACAAACAACACACCTCCAGATTTCTAGCACTACAGCACCCGTGATATAACTATAAATATGCTACTACAAATCACTAGAAAAAAAGTACACTGCAGATATCTTCATTCATGGAAGCAATCAGCTTCAGTTCTGTGAAATGTCTGCTAGAGGTGATGCTACTTGCAAAAAAGTAACTCAGAAAGTAAGTAACACTTCACAGATATATCACTGTGGCAGCCATGACAGACGTGCTACTTTCGTGTCGCTGATCGCAGTGGAACTGGGTAGTGTGGCAGTGCCCTGTGACCCCTAAACGGTGACCCCGACCTAGTAAATGCAGCCCTGATTGGAGAGACGTCTCGGCCAATCAGCTGTGGATCAATCAGATCATCGACGATCTTCGCAGCCTGATGATCAAGAAGCAGAGCGTCAATATCGGGCTTGTGTGAAATGGACCTGAGTCTGGTGGGGATTTCCGATGTAGTTTCGAGCCTGCTTGGCATTTCCAATGATGGCACCTCGTCGAGGTCACGTGACGCATGTGACAGATACAACTGGCGATTGCCAATCTCCTGCTCCAGTTGATCCTTTAATGTTATTATCTGTCACCAAACAAGCTATGTTGTTGGCCCAGTGCCGAAATAATATACGACTGTCTGCCTTACTATACACCCCAGTGCACCATGCAACCGTAATCCTAACCCAAGCCCTAAGAATATAACCTTTAACCTTCTGTAATAAAAACTGGCACACCAGTTACTCATATTGTTTTTTTTTATTTTTAACACAGCAGCCGTTGCAGACAGATGGACAGACACACAGACTAACGAACAAGACACATAATGCAACCTATTAGCATAGCTTCATAACAAACCAAAAATATACATGCAGAAAGAAACAAATAAATAAAGTGTATAAATCAAAACTCTTTCTTATTTTTGCTGGACAATTTAAATCCTTAACAAAACTTTCCCTAGAAAAGGGAAAAGCCCAAAATGGGGGTGGAAAACTTGAGTTCAAAAGTGGGGGGAACTTGAGCCTAAAATTAGGGGGACCTGAGCCCAAAAATCAGGGGAAGTTGCGCCCGATTTTGATTCCAGATTTGGGGGATAAAAGCCAATGCAGCAACGTCCAGTGCTAAAAAAGTAGATAAACAGCAAATTGCAGTATTCTAACAGACAGCCGTGAATTTCCAAACAAGAAGATTACTGGTGTTCCAAATTTAAATTTTGCCCCTAAATTCCCCCAAAATGTGTGATTTGCAGTCTTAAATTTAAAATTTCCAAAAAAAACATTTTCGGACAAAAATAAAAGCTTCTGTGAGGCTAAAATTTAAAGCGGAGGAACAATTATCTCTCATGCCCACGTCCCTGTATCAAAATGCCACTGTACTCCGGCCACAGTTTTAGGAAGAAAATGACCGTTAAACGGCACATATTAAGTGGATAACTGAAGATTATGTCATTGTCAATGTCAATGTCAATGTAAACATTCGATTTATATAGTGCAGTATCATGAACAATCTCTATAGCGCTGAATACACTAGTACCTTGTGAAAAGTACAGTTTTTAAGCCATGCCTGAAGCTACTGCTGCAGAATGATGGATCACCAAAAAGTGTCCGTTAATGAGTTAAGCCGTCAGACCCCCAACAGCAAACCACGACTACGACTACAGTATTTATGAAGTAATCAAAAAGACTAGACTAGACAGGGCTGAGGTATACTGATCAAACCTGGTCTTGAAGACCTTTGACGCGCTCGTTGTTAATTCGTTCTCTGGTGTCGAGCAGTTTCTCAGCATTCAGCTGAGCTGATCTCAGTCTCTCGGTCTCTTGCTCGCACTCCGCCTGATGACGTCCTGCCAGCTCCTTCAACCTGTAGGACAAATGTTACAACAGATTGAACAAAGTTCTCTAAAAATGACTCCAAACACTAAACTGCAGCGCCTAAGGCCAACACTACACAAAAAGAATCAAGAATGCATCAAACTATGCATGATAAAATACTAAAGTGTAGGTGGTAGAGTTAAACTACACAAAGATAACATATACCACTGCAAAAAACGTAGGCCTATGTCGGCCTATACATAATACAGATAAGCAAGTCTAACCGTTTGCTAGTGCAGTATCATTAGCTCATGCCAATCTGCTGCCACTTGCACCTGTGTTGTTTTACTTACATACTTCCTTACTTACGTCCTTACTCAGCTACAGCGCCGATAGGTGCTTGTACGAAGGGGCGTTCAATAAGTTCCAGAACTGTTCTTCTCAGTAAGCACACAGTGACAGTTGAAAACCAAAACTATTATGAAATTGTACAGCCACTATTGTACATCACTTACCATGGTCTCATTTATGACGTCACGTTGTGACGTCATTATTATTAAGATACAAATGACGGGCGTTGACGTTTGTTTAGAGAATTAGAATAGAAAATAATTATAAAATTTTCTAATCGCAGAAGGTGTAGAAAGTACTGAAATTTATTGTAGATTTTTTGTAGTAATTAGCAGTGACACTTTATCACGTTTGAAAGTATTTGAATTGTTTGTCTGCTTTTGCAGTGATCATTAGTCAGTTAATGATGATGTCAGTGTGTAGCACTACTTATTGCAAAAACGGTCAGCTGCAGACAAAGCATTTTTGGTTTACTTAAAAAGTCGTTCTTGCAGACTTTTTTGCTTGACAAACATACTGTGAATGAACCATATTACCAGGCATTATTGTCTGATTAATTACGACCAGCAATTCGCAGCAATTGACCAGGTTTGTTGCAAAGGTGTCATTCTTTAAAATGGCAGAGCCCCACCGTGCAATTAGCCCATTAAACAGTTAAGAAAATTGAAAAAATGGGCTGGGAACTGTTACAGCATTTGCCATACAGTCCAGATTTAGCTCCAAGTAATTTTCATTTTTGGGACCACAGAACGAATCACTCGGATACATAAAGTTTAAAACCAATAATGATGTTCTACAGCATTTTGTCTGGAAATTTCTACAGGTGCCAATAAAAAATTTAATGCTACGGGTTAGAGCCGAGTTGTAGAACTATGGGAACATTGCAGTGAACTGCAGGAAAAATATGTTGACAAATAACATAACTGTCCGAAATGTGTGATTTACTGTCGTTTACTATTACGAACGTAGTCCTGGAACTTATTGAACGCCCCTCATATGTCTGCATGTAGGTGTGCATGTATGTGTGTGTACCAGTTGGTGTGGTCCTGTTCAGCCTGTGCTAGATCTGTACATCGTGTCTCAGAAAAAACAAGTCAAAATTGTTTTTGTCATAACTTTGTCAAATTTCCACTAAATTTGATAATTTTTGGCACGAAGATGGCCAAGATGATGAAATTATGCATGCTGCACTCACTTTCCACCTTTCCTAATTTATGTTAACGCACTACCATGTGAAACACAGATGTTCCAAATTGTTGCATAACGCTGAGTTATTTTCCAAGAAAATGCTGTAACGACATAATTAAGCACAAAATAATACTCATGTAAATTATTCAACAGAATTATAAGTTTCTATAACAAGTTGCTTGCAAATCATCAGAATTTATGTCCAAAGTGGGCTGTGCATACAAAGACAATGGTTTAGATGCAACGCTATTGATTGATAGCGAAATCATCGACTGACTGATCAAATGGCATTCACTCATTGATTAGAGTTTTAGCTAATCAGTCAGCTATTTTGTTGTTTGCTATTTCAACCATAAAATATTTAATACCACAAAATTATTAAATCGCGTAGCACCTTCTGTCGATTTGATGATGCAAAGGTGAACAATCAGATACAAATAATCACCACATAATTTGAAGCATCTGTGTTTCACACAGTAGTGCGTTGACGTAAATTAGGCGAGGTGGAAAAAGAGTACACCTTACATAATTCCATCGTTTTGGCAATGTCTGTGCTAAAAATTATCAAAGTTGGTTGAAATTTGACAGAGTTATGATGAAAACAATTTCGACTGTTTTTTTTTGAACCACGGAGTAATGCCTGTAGTGATCTCTGTAACCGTGCGTTCTCTTACTTACTTACTTACTTACAGCTCGGACAGGTGCTTGTATGTCTGCTTGTATCTGCGTGCGTAGGTGTGCATGTGTGTGTGGATGTACCTGTTGGTGTGGTCGTGTTCAGCATGTGCTAGCTGGGTCTGTAGGGCGTGTAGTTGTCTCTGTAGCTGTGTATTGTCAGCCTCTAACTGTCTGAGGTTCTGGTCCAGAGCCACTCTGTCGGCTGCACTGCGTGACAGCAGATCCTCACATTGTTGCTTCTCCACGTCAGCCTTTGCAACGCAATCAATTGGCTAATCAATCAGCTGATCAACCAGTTATGGCCAATTTTCACACCTAAGACACTGACGAGACTCAAGTTCAACTCAACTCAACTCAGCTGTTGAGTCGAGTCTCATCTTAGGTGCGAACGCAAATTGCCGACTCAACTCAAGCGGCCAGCAAACAACGCATGATCTGGATACAACAATGCCAATGATGTCAACGGCTGAGTTAAGCGAGTTGTGTTGTCGGCAATTCGAGTTCACATCTAAGATGCTGCCAAGACGCAACTCAACTCAAATCAGCATTTGAGTGAAATTGAGTCGCATCTCATCGGAGTCTTAGGTGTGAATTGGCCATTATGCAAAACCCATTGCAAAGCTACAGAGCGTCACCTGCCGCATGGGATCACACAGTGTACCCGCCACTAGCCACTGGACGCCGGTAAACGTGCCCCACCTTAACCCAAACCAAGCAGGCCTGTACTCCATTTACATACCCCAATGATGAAAGACGGAGTTGACCTTGATGGTTGGTTACATAGGATACTGAGATGGTTTACTTGTCTGCAGACAGTCACCTCTCCAAGTAGTAACCACCAGAAGGCATGGTGAAATCAGCAGACGGACATCATCAATGACGCTGCGGCAAATGGTGACTACGCAACTGTGTTTGGCACAATCAATAAGTTGTTGATTCAATGTATGATGCAAATGGAGTGTCGATTAGTACAAAATCCGGAAAGTTTGCCCATTGGAGGGAGTACTTTAACGATCTCTACAACCGGCCTGACCCACTGGGTTACGATCATGCACTCGATGGCGGAAATACCAGCACAGCATCATCTAACATTGACACAGCCGCTCCAACCACCGACGAGATTCGAAAGGCAATTACAAAACTCAAGGCAGGGAAGTCCCCAGGCCCTGATCGGATTACTGCGGAGATGCTACATCTCGGCGGTGACGTGGTAACAACTGCACTGCACAAGATACTCTGTCGAATGTGGGAGGACGAGGAGCTGCCACAAGCATGGAAGAATGCGAAACTTGACGAAACTAGAGGTTTTCCAGATAAGCTGTCTCCGCCGAATACCTTGGGTAACCCGACGCGACCAGCTACAAAATGACATGATATGGCACCATTGCATGGATCAGCCCACCGTTGGGAAACGAGTTCAGTGGAATCGTCTTAGATGGTTTGGACATGTGTGCCAAATGGACGATTTCCGCTTGCCAAAACAGCTTCTATGAGCAGAACGCCCGGCTGGTTGGCGCTGTCCTCCTAATGCGCCAAGAAAACAATGGAAGGATAAGGTCGCTGCCGACTTGACGACTCATCTATCCAGGCACCTTTACCCCTTGATGGCGGGCGCCGGCATGACAACTGAGCGCGGCACATGGCAGGGGTTACGGTACGACATCACCGGTATCAACCAACGTCGTGATCAATCAAGCGAGCGGCACATCCAGATGACTCGAGCGTCGTTGGATAAGCGCCGATCCAATCTGAAGCAATAACCACTTTGAAGTAACCTATCCAGAAGACGAACACACGACCTTTTGTTCATAAGCGCAAAAAATTCTTGGGCTTGATCTTTATATTTTAATCAGATTTATATTTTAATCTTATTTAAATCACTGCCAACCATGAACTGTATGTCATTGGTGTACCTTGTCAAGAGTTTTGATGAGAGCTATTTTGTCTTTCTCCAATCGACTTGCGGACTTCTCCGCGTCGTGTTTTTCCAGCTGCAGACAGTTGAGTTGGCGCTGATTGGCTGACAGCTCGTCCGTCAGGCTTTGGCGCTCTGACTCCGCCTTCTCAAGCTTACTGGTCAGTTCTTGTTCGACTTCTTGACGATGCGATATCAACTAAAATACCTCATACAGTAGATTTTACTTCTTTAACTTCTTTCAAGAGGACCATTAATAATGTTGATTACTCTGATTTTCTCAAGGTTTTTTGATTTTCATTTTATTATTCAGTACTGTTATATTGTATAATAGTATTTTGTTATACGGGCAGTTGTAAGTGCCGTTGCGGCCTTTCTGACCCTTGGAACACATGTTTTATTGTTCTGTTCTGTATTTTCTTACATTGTCATGTTTTGTGTTTCCAAAATAAACTGACGAACAGTGTTCAACATTTCACTTTAGTTGCTTGAGTGTGTTTTGCCTACTAGTTGCATTTTGTGATATCTCCATGTAATACTTCTGCACCCGTCTCATGAATCAAAGCCTGCTTACTTAGTTACTTTAATATCCAACTTTGCAAAAAAAGTCAACGTAAAAAAGCAAATTAGCAAATTATAAACTGAAATAAAACTTGGAAGTCTTCCAGCAACTATAACAATTATTCAGCATCTATATACCAACCATATAAAGTGTGCTACAAACTGAAATTATAACGGTTACACAACAGCTGATTTTGCTAAATTTGTAATCTTTGCAGCAAAATATGTAGACACTAAAAAAGTGGTTAATAATCTGAACAACTAGTGCAACAAATAATATATGTCTTCATGGTATCTGACATAATTTTCTCATAGAGATAAGAGGGCCCACTAACACTTCAAAAAAACTGACGATTCACAGGTGTTGCAAAAAGTTGAAATTTATTTCAGCATGTAATGGGTGTACTGTTTGATAATGATGTAGCCTACTGGTGTTTATGTTACAACATTTCGTTTTGTTTTAACTGTTTGTAAAATAAACTCATACATTAACCATCAACTACAGGGGATGCAAGGCTAGCATCTTGCCCCGATTCAAAGTCAATAAGCAACGTACACTGTGTGCGTGTTTGAGCTGAGCATCCAGTTCGGAGCACCTCAGCTCAGAGTCCGAGAGCTGTGACTGTAGCGACTGAACTCTATCCACCAGACAATGATGCTCAGCCTTACACTCGCTCAGAGCCTCCCTGCACATCACAAAACACACACTAGATGACTACAACAACAACAACACAACAACTACTATTACTACCTGCTGCTACTACTACTTACCTTAGACCTTAGTTCCTCCAGTTTCTGCCGGAACATCGAGCGACAAGCTTTCTCCATTTCAGTCCGTCACTGGCGGATCTCTTTGCACCCATCCATGTAAGCACCATATCTTGAAGGTCTTCTTTGAATGTTGCCCGCCAGGTCTTCGTCAGTCTTCCTGGTCTGCGTTTGCCGTTGTCAGGTAGCCAATTCATGGCCTTGTAGGCTGGTCTGTTTTCAGGCAGACGTAAGATGTGGCCCGCAAATCCCAGCCTCCTACTACTACTACTACATTACTACTACAGCAACAACTAGAGCAGACCGTGTGACGTCCAGTCGTTGTAGTAGTACCCTACGGTCATGCTCGCTGGCTGTTGCTATGGCCTGTAGTTCTATCAGATGTTTCTGTGTCTCGGACAGTGCTTCCGTGTTGTCTGATAAACTCACATTCAACGCCTCAACCTGTGACCAAACCACACACAAACAAGCACTCGACCTTTGTGATAGACGCTCAAATAAAATAGAATTAACAGTTTCCCATTTCGCTGATGACATTTAACGGTAATGACTATTAACCATGATCTCAAATTTTCAGTCAGTTAGAATATCATGAAAAATAAATCTGCCAATTTTAAACCGTTCCAAACATTCCCACTAAGAGGCTGAAAGCATGTATCACGGTAGATCTTTTTTTGTGTATCAGCTTCTTTTAAATTTCGTTTTCTGCAGTTCATTGTGTTTTATTGCAGACATATATTCTGCATTTACAAGCCACGACGTCGCAATAAAGATATAAAAACAAAAAAAAATTGCAAAAATAAAAAAAAAGTTCGAAAAGGCATTGGTTATGAGAAGTAGAAAAAGTTCAAGAACGTTTCTGACAACTGTGTACGATATCAACCTTGTTCCTCTGTGCAGACTCTTGTTGTTCAGTCCTGGCCAGTGCGAAGTTGAGTCTCTCGATGTTCGCAGTCAGGGACTGGGTTTTGTTCTCCAGGTCATGAACCTGTCCTGTCAGATTTTCTGCTCGGCTTGTCAGCACCTGGTTCTCTGTCTCACGGTCGCCAAGTACCAGCCTCAGTCGCTGCACGTCGCCCTCTAGTGACTGCCGCAGTAACTCAGTCTTCATCAGCTGGTTTTCAGCATCACCAAGGTTCAGTTGCAGCTGGTTCTTTTCGTCATCGAGTTTCGCTTCATTTAACTTCAACTTATCATTCTTCTCCTGCACAATGAACATTAGTCAAAAGCATGTAGACGTGGTGTATTGGCAAAGAACTGAAAAAGCAAAATTTTAACCTGCAGAAAAATTTTATTCTTTTTGATAAATTTTCTTCCAATAACAAATAATTTTGGGCGAAAATACCCCATTGTAAGAAAATTTGGAATCTAAAGTAAAATTACGAGCAGCTGTGACGTCCTCCGTCGGAAATTTGCAGCTGTCTGTGGAAAAACTGGAAATTCCTGTCCCAAGCTCAACTTTTTTTAACCTGCAATGCTGCTGAATGCATTGAAAAAGACATCGCTTTCATAGTTTAGACGAATTATGACAAAAGGGCTAACTAAGTAAATAAGTAAGTAATGTCTAACTTGCAGCTGGCGTTTGTCGGCCTCAATGCATCCAATGGTTCGTTCCATGGCAGTCAGTCTGTCGAGCATCTGTCGGTGTTCTCGGTCGTTCTGATGCATCGCTTCGTCCTGTAGACTCAGCGACATCTGAGCACTGCTTAGACGACCGTCCACCTCCGACTTAGCTACACCGACACACAAACAGAAAAACAGACAGACAATAGAAGTCGAAAAACATGGCACCAAGCGTCTGGCTATATCTTTGTCAGATACCAATCGATTTTCAGAATATTTTCACCATCACCTTACCTTACCTTACCTTACCTTACCTCCGGGGTGGGCATGCCCTTACACCTGCCCAACGCTGAGGCCGTATCAGCTCGGCCCAATGCGCATCCCTGAATGTAACCACAAGGTTACAGGTAGCGGCTATAAAGCCGTAGACGGCTGTGAAGCCGTAAACAGACGGCTGTGGAGCCGAAACCAGCACAAAAGCACTGGTAACGTGTAGCAATCTGCTCTCACGGGTTTGGTCAGCTCTTAGTTAGCTCCTCACCTCCAGATTTCAGAAATCTTTCAGGTCATCGGTGCAAAGCCCCACCACTACGACAAGGTGGCTGACCACGGTGGGGTTTCACCATCACACTCCATGGAAAAATTCGCAGTAAAACAGTCATATGAATCTCCATATGCCTCAAACACGTCATTGTGGAAATGCATTAAATGCTGTAAACCAGTGTGAGTGAGTGTTTTATGTGCGCTGAGCCAAGGGCTTCTGTCCCTATAGACCTACCTCATGGGCGTAGCTGCCACCAAGTGAAAAATAGAGAAGAAGTTTTGTTAACAATGTAGATCAAAACTTCCCCATCTCCCCATTTTTCACTTGGCAATTTACACCCTTAAAAACTTCACCCCCATTTTCACTGAGCAATTTATACGTGAAAGGAAAAGGCAATAAAGCATAGGAAAAGGAAAAATGAAAAAAGGAAAGAAAAGGGCCGAATGGAAAGAAAAACCGGGAAAGGGAAAGAGCCCAAGGGGAGGGGGGGAAACCTGAGCCCAAAAGTGGGAAAAGGAGAACTTGTGCCCGATTTAAACTGCAGATATGGGGGGATAGAAGCCACTGCACTGAGCCACAGATATGCCGAGATATGAACTATCAGAGACCTTGACAATTAGAATCAGCAACTGTGTATTGTAAGAATACAGTAGTTAGACTTAGCTAACACATTAAGATACAAACGTAATGCATGCTGGAAAAAAATTCAAAAACGTAAAAACGTGTTTTTATTCAAATAAATAAACAAATAAAACGTATGTAAACGTTGAATAAAAAACGTGACCCCTTTTGCCTGACATACTGACTATAATCCATTGTTTCTGGATATATTCTTTCACATTTACCACATCTACCCCACTGGACATAAGCTAACAAATTTTAAATTCAAAATGTGTCACTATTTTATCAGTTACACTTCAATTTTTGTTATTTTATGTATGTGTAGGTATTGAGATTTTCACCCATTATGTCAGCAGTGGACTGACATATTTCTTCAAGTTAAAACCAAAAAATACGTTGTGTGTCCTCATACCATGCTGGAGGTTGTAAAGCGCTCTTTGCAGCTGTTCAAGGCCACGTTTCACCTCTTCTCTCTCAGCTTCAACTTCTTCCAGATGTGCTGACAAGTTGTGCTGTGACGTCATCGCCTCATCCTAGCGTACACATCGATAAACACTGATGTAAGTAAGTAAACAAGTAAAACTTGAATTTATTTAGCGCATAATCTTACTATAATGGACGGAAAATCTGTTTGCCTGTCTGTTTGCCTGTCTGTCTGTCTGTCTGTCAGTCCCCTCTAGCGCCTTCCCTGTTGCACGGTCACAGACCCCGACTGCGGCGTTTGAGTCCTTGGGCCTTCGGTACATGCCCTCCACCTTGCCCCCCCCACTTGCCCCCACAGGCAGCCTGAGGGGGCGGGGGTTGAGTTGCCGGGTCTTCTTTTCCCGCTGATTCTGTCAAGTTCGTAAGTATAGTGCTCAGCTTCCTGGCGACATCTGGTGAATGATGGCCACCAAAAGGTCCCAGCTAAGGCCTTAAGGCCGGCCATGAATTTCGTAGTCTCTGCGACGTGTGCCGGCTCAGTGGCGCCCTCTGCACGTTATTACGACCGCGTACCATGTACTGCGTGCAACCCTTCCCAAACTTTTCCATACATTGATTTCACTAGCAAAGTAACCTGCCCGACAACTAATGGCCAACTCAAAGGCTCAGCAAGGCTATGCGAACAACGCATGATATGTACACAGCAGCATGACATCACTGCTAATGATGTCATTGCATTGTCGCCCAGTCACGACAGTTGAGTTGAGCTGCGTCAACAAGTCGAGTTCACACCTACGATGCAACTCAACTCATCTCAACAGAAAAGTTGAGTTGAGTTGCATCGTAGATGTAAATTGGCCTTAAGATGTTGCCATTAAACTGACTAAAACAGAAACTACTCTAAAGTTAACGCTACTGACATGGTGTTTCTCTGCAGTGAAAAAAACTTGCACAAATCACATGTATTACGTGTATTACGACTAAGACTACAAATATGACTATAATTCTGCATATGACTACAACAACTACTACAGCTACAACTACGCCTACTACTAACAGTACAACAACAACAGCTACTATTACTACTACTATTGGCAATAATATACAAGTAGCCTAGACGGTTGCTGTTACTAACACGGTCTTTCTCGGCAGCCAGCAGTCGCCTGCAGAAGTCACGTAGAGCCATCTGTACCGACACCGGGTCCACGTCATCGACACGTGACCATGACGTCATCAGTGACGACACATCGTCATCGTCATCATCATCATCAGCAGTAGCAGCAGTGTGCTTAGGTTTAACGTTCTGCCTTAGTGGTGAGCTGGACTGACTTCTAGGCAGCCTCTCGACAGAGTCGGAACGATCACCTTCAGTACAAACAGAGACATTTCATGACTTATGAATGACAAACAAAAATGGACTCAGGAATGCTCAGCACGTTCGGCCAAATAGAGGCCCCACAAAAAGAGGCCCAACAAGCCAAAGAATGCCGAACAGCAGTGCAGCATTTTCTGGCTTGAAGGGACACTTTATGGTGAGTTGCAACCATTAGAAGTTCACTTGGTGAAGCCTCGAACTTCTAAATTCAGAAAGCCGCAGCTCAAATCAGGTAACAGCAGTAAAAGTGCATATAGCGGTTACACTGAATTCACGGTAACGCTTTTGCACATTAATGTCAGAAAATTTATGAGAGGGCTCTTACATCTCTAACAAACAGGGCCTAATCTGGTTCAAATCCAACCCTGATGTTGATGTTGCTGGTTGCTCAGTTTTATTGTCTGACAACATAAAGATTCTCGGTGTCACTCTGGACTGTCACCTTTCTTTGGATAAACACATTAGCTCCATCTGCAAATCTGCTTATTATCACATCCAATCACTCCGCCATATTCGTTCGGCCATCACTGATGATATGGCCAAATCAGTTGCTTCTTCCCTGGTCTGCTCTCGCTTAGACTACGCTAATTCTCTCCTTTTCGGCACCACTCAGAAAAATATCAACTGTCTTCAGCGCGTCCAAAACACACTTGCCAGAGTTGTTGCCAGTCACGCCTTCCCTCGTGGTACTCGCTCATTTGATATTCTCCAGGATCTGCATTGGCTCCCAATTGATCAACGCATTGAATTCAAACTTGCCACACTGACGTACAACATTCTCAACTCTTCTCAGCCTGCTTATCTACGTTCTCTGCTCAATTATCACAGTCCCATACGTTCTGTGCATTTGGCCAACACCAATCTTTTGTCGGTTTCACGTGTCCGCACAACCTATGCCTCCGACGGTTTTAGCATTGCAGCCCCCACAGTTTGGAACTCACTACCCTCTACTACCCGTAGTTCTACCTCTGCAGACACTTTCCGTCGCCTCCTTAAAACTCTACTGCTTCCAGCAGGCCTACTGCTCCCCCTAGCGGCTCAGCCAAGTGCCTCAGATTCGACCACTGGCTGACATTGTGCACTCTAAATATG
>Ga0056128_1007148_pt1 | contig 14088 bp, 12 predicted proteins | sample WorMetLIZISLAND2_FD_71113 | JGI IMG/M metagenome (GOLD analysis project Ga0056128, IMG submission 71113) | Marine gutless worms symbiont microbial communities from Max Planck institute for Marine Microbiology, Germany - Olavius geniculatus... ... | reverse complement strand
TCCCCCCCTTTGCCAAATCCTAAATACGCCACTGTTGCCATTCACTCACAAAACTTACCAAATAATGACCACACAGTGTTAACAGGTCGATAAACCCAAAATAAAACGTGCGATTTGGATGTAGGCATACAAACTGTACCAAATTACTACATCCCAAAGGTCCTGGGAGGCGCATCATCCACATAAGCAAATTTGATTGTACACTAAATGCCCAAACTAGAAATACCTGCACAATTACTGATCATCTAAGCCGAACCTGAAACTGCGGAACAGGCTTCCACTTCATCTGAGACAAGCTGACATTAACTTTGAACAAATCAAACGACTGCGAAAGACATATTTGCATTCATATCTAACTGTAAACAACAATTCACCAAAGAGTACAAATCAGTTGCGATTGTTAATAATAAATATTTTACCTCTTTCGAAAACATGTTCCACAGCAACTGGTAAAGCAGATGTTTCGAGTCAAACAAGTTGACGAAGACCCGAGAAAGCTCATCCTAAATACAAACATTCACCACAGTTTTGTACTTCAATTTAATCGACAAAAAATCATGCCAGTTCAAAAAAGTGACACTCTTATTTTATTGCATACACGAAATTCAGTAAGGGATGATGCGTGACCAATCTATGAGTAGCAGTAAGCACTAGTAGTACCTCAGAGTATGGTGGATGTGACAGTAAATTTTACGATTTGGCCAAATAAAAACATTTACTCTTTTATTTAGCCAAATACAAATAGCTGACTCAAGTTTACACAGGATGCACTAAATCCTGCTTTCATTACTTTCACACATGGTAAAAAAATCTTTCAAATCAGAGTTCCTTTGTCCACATTAAATCAGTACGACTAACGAAGATTAATAACAATACCAAAAAAACACACTATATGCTGTCTCCACAGTATCCTGCTAAGAGAAATGCGCCGTTGTTCAATGTCCATCTCCGGCTCACAGCACAGCTCATATTTGAAACTTGAGCAATGAGATCTTCTGCAGTCCGCGCTACTATTTGGCCAACTATGAATACATCATTCAGCTTACTATAGAGACCAAATAAAATACATGTACTAATGGATTATACATCCTTAGCTCGCAGTAGTAATGACAGTAGTAATTATACCATGTGCGGATTGGCGACGACACTGGCCAGCGCCATTGCAATGGGAAGTTCTCCTTTATCACCGATCATAGTCACAAGCTCAACAAGCCGCTCAAACCGATCAGCCAGTACAGTCTCAGCCAGTGTCTCAAACTCTGTGCCCTGCTGCAGAATCTTCGTCAGTACCTCCATGAACGCAGCCCGTGTCTGAGGATCACGGTGATAGCCGAGACCTACTCGACACACAGTTTCACAACTACGCATGTTAAAAAAACGCGAAATCCGCGAGGCCTGTAAAGCAGCAATGATCTCCATTTCATTAGTCCACAGCCAAACACCAGCTGATTCTTCCAGATCACGGATACAGCTTCAGTGCATCGTGAGTTGTGAAATTCACTCTGCCCACCCATGGAGGGACCACCAGCCTAAGTTGACCTGAGTAAAGGTAAAGGTAAAAAGGTTGTCAATTTGTATAGTGCATCGTCGTGTATACACACCTCTAATGTGCCTTTCGTCACTAACCAGAGCCGTCGATCGCACAGTCGCCGCGTGCAGCCTGCAAACATACGCTGGCACACCGACCGGCCAGGGAGCCCAGTCAGCTGTAACAAAGGTCCCCACCTTCCGTAACCTGGGTGTCCTGATTATGGTTACAAATCAAGATGGTATACCTGTGAATAGTTACCCATTTCAGCATTTACCTGGCTCAATGTAGACTGACTTCGTTGGTGTAACCAAAAAGTTACCACCAAACCAAAATGCCAATCCATGCTACACCAAGTCGACAGCCACGTACACGTAATTAAATAACAAGCACAGATGTTAGCTCAATGCAAACATAATATGCACCTAGCTATACACTACAAGGCACTGCACAGTGAAACCCTAACTTTTAGTACTGAAAATCTTTTACAAAACCATTAATCCTATGATGGAGAAACGTTCACACAAATTTCAGTATGTCTAAGCCTTTCTGTTCGAAAGTTAGGTGCCAATGCAAAACAGAGGACAGCAAACAAATAAATGGATGATCAAGACCCATAATGTGATTTAACAGGACAGCCAAATAATAATAACAATAATAATACGTTTTATTACCTCCGCAGAAGAAGAAAGTTACGTGACAGGGCAAGTCACTTGTTTTTTGTTTCTCAGATCTTGAAACAGGTTGCCCCCAAAATCTCCACAAAATTGCATCAAAATCCATTCCTAACTAACAAGAAACACAACAAATTGTCAGTTTACACCATACCTGCTAACAGTACATAATCTTCCACATGATCAAAAATCAACAAGACTCTGGAGTCTGGAACCCCATCAAATCGATCACTTCTTTTTTAGACCAACCCCTCCACAAAATTTCAACAAAATCCATTCGTAACTTTTTGAGTAATCCAGCTGACAAAAATACAAATGGATAAACAAAAAATATAACATTCCTCCTTGGTGAAGGTGGTAAGACAGACACTTCTGACAGAGAAAATGAGCAGACCGATGGAATGCATTAGTCCGCTGTCGATGTTGGCATTGAGCAGGTTGGACATGGCAAGCACAGTGCAGTTGCGCAGCGCACTCAGGTTACTGGACGGACACTTCCTCGACTGACCGTCCGACTTCTCTTCAGTCGCCTCTTCCGAACAATCGTTCAGCAGATTCATAAACAGCGTAAAATACCTGCATAAACACAGCACCATCTCATGCTCATCATTTCAACCAACACCACAGGCATCAAAAACACCATCTAATACCTGCGAACTAGAACAATATCCCATCCAGATGCACAGTTAAAAATGGGAATTTTGCAAGGTAGTGTAGCAACAGATACGAGGCAAGGTAACAGTTTTTTGATCTTTCACATCAGAATGCAGCAGCGAAAAAACCATATAAACCAATCCAAATTACTAAAAAGATTTTATGGGCATTATGTTTTGACATAGACTACAGCGTATTTATAACTGCAAACTCACTCGAAACAACGTAAAAATCTGCCAAAAAACATCATCAGTCAATCATTGTCGAATCTTTTTCGTGTTCCATTAATTGTTGTGTACGAACCAGATTTAAGTCCAACAACAAATGCAATTTAACTTACCATTTTTACTTTGCAGCAAAAAATAAATAAAATTAATGTATTCCACCAATTGGCATATCTTTACAATGAGGCCGACGTATCCAGCTAAATGTGAGACGTCAGAGTTACGTCAGACAACTCTTATTCCTCCACTGCGGATAAAATTGGAGCAGAGTTGACATAATGTCCCCCAAAACACAATGACTGGCTGTCAACATCACCAAAGAAAAGAAGCAACTTCTTAATAACTGGCTAACCAAGGTTTAAGCGGAAAATGACCAATGAAACAATGTCAGTGTCAATGTCACCCTCCCTGTTCCTCGTAGGTGCTGTCATCTGCAACAAGATGTCATTCATAACAAGAACATGCTCAGTGCTCACTTGCATGTATTACAAAAGATAAGCTATGTCAATGTCACTAGCTGCAAACTAACTTGAGGAACAGCTGTGACTTGGCTTCCATGAGGTCACCACGATCACTTTCCTCCGGCTGCAGTGGAAGTCCTGCCAACAGTGCAGCCACCGCTTCCATACTCGCCTGGTCCAGATCCCTGAACACAACACAACACAGCGGATGAATTATTCCAAACATCCTGCATGTGCAAGTGGCCTATAACGGTAAAAAGTAAAGCGAGCCGTGCCCGTAAATGCGCGACTCATATGCCACTGAGCTCATAGATAAATCGACCACATGTGACACATGGACAGTGCGATGCCAGACCTATGGCTACCCTCCGAGTTGCAAAGTGTTACCATCGCTTGGCTGGTACAAAATCATACACCTTAGTGACAGAGGCAACTGTGTGAACAACATTGGCCAGGGTTGTTTCTTAGCAGCAAACCATTCAGGAGTCAAACGTGCAACATTTCAATCAAGAATCCAATGACTATGCCACCCAAGTTAACATGCAAATCACCGTTAAAACATTGTGCAGGTGGCAGGCAACGATATGTGATCCCACATGACAGATGAGGCTCGGCAACTTTGCGATGAACTACACAAACCCTTGAACCCTTTTTAAAGCTTGAAGTATGCAACAGTGTGTAACAACTGAAGCAACAAAGTTACTCTACGCCGGGCCGAGTTAGTACTGCGATGGGTGACTGCCTGTGGGCAGGTAACCATCTCGGTATGTAACCAGCCACCTAGGTGAACTCAGCCTTCCATCCTTCAGGAGTAGGTAAATCGAGTACCAGCCTATCTGGCTGGGATTAAGGCAGGGTGCGTGTCGGGTGGCAGGTAACACTGTGTGATCCCATACGGCAAATGACGCTCCGTAGCTCTGAGATGGGCTTCCCATTAAGAGCTATATCACCACCTTTTAACCTTTTAACTGATACCTGGACATGGTGAAGACGTCACCCTGTACATTGAGCTGGTGTGAGTTGCCCATAATCCAGTCGGTGAGGTATTCAACGAGCTTATTGCGGAACTTCATCTCCTGCCTGAATGTCAGGTCATCACGTCGCAACATCATTGCCTCCACCAGCTGACAGACCTTCGTCTTTATCTGTATCGCGTGGATTGTCGAGTCCAACTGACGAACATATCTGAACATACAATCAATCAAAGAATCAATAATGATCAATCCAAATTATTACAGTGGTTGATTTAGCAAAAAACCATTGCTAAATCCAACAGCGAGGGATTAGGCAGCATACAGAAAAACAGTCACTAAATAACTTTGCACAGAGATGTGCTCTGAACACTTTCATTACCAACTGCCTGTTAGTGTCCCACAGTCAAGTGGTTTTGTGACCTACGTGTCAACTTACTCTTGCGGAAATTACTCATTATGCAAATCATTAATTTAAACCAATCTGTCCAAAGAAAATTTTCAGAGATATTTTTTTCTGACAGCCATAAAATTTCCCTAACTGAGGGCATCTCTATGCCTGTGGTCACACAGCTGACACTTTGACATTTTTTTACTGTAGGCAGTTGAAAAACGGACAATTGGATGAACTGTCAGCCAAGTGGCAGAAATGTGAAAAAATGTGTTTTGTGTCTTATTTTGATTATGTAATAATGCTTCCTTGGACAAAAACAAAATATTTTGTTGGTTCTGTTTTCCCCAGGTAGTACAGAAATAGACACTGGGTGCAGTGGAAATTAAACGATCGTTTGATGGCCAGTTGTGTCAGAAATATTCTCGTCAAAAATTATTAAAATCTGATAATTCTTCTCTAAGCTACAATTGCAAATGTCCAGGATGTTTTTTTCAGGACACGATGTATATTCAAGGAAACAAACTAAATAATAGCCATATCTTAGAGTCAACGAACCTAACAACAGCAAGCATAAGGCCCTCTATGCTGGTAATTCCAAGATGGTCATTAGGCTGCTCGGCTTTATTCTCCAGGATGTTCTTCATGATGAAAATTACGTTCTCAATAAACATTGTGTTTATGTCACTCACAATCGCCTGCACATAATAACAATGTTAACATTAGCATCGAACACATTCTCTCAGCACACACTCACACATATCATTTAATGGCCAGTTTTCAAGATAACCTGAGTAAGACATTTATCCCTTAATTCTAATACAAGAAGTCTCAAAGCAGAAAGCATCTACTGCATAATCAAGATTTGTATCCTGATCAAAATCTAATCCTTAGGGCGCGTTGCACCAATGGCATTCAACTTTGAACTCGGGTCAAATCTGAATTTGAACCTAGTTCAGCCGTAAATTGCGTTGCACCAAAGCGGTTCAAGCGTTGATCTCCGTTCAATTCTGAACTGCCATCTGACCACCGATCAAATTCTGACCTCGGTTTAACTCGCAATTACACATGCGCACTAAACAATATTCTCCGTCAAACTATTGCTGCAAAAAATTGTCCGATTCGAATCTTATCCTGTCCAAAAATCTTCCTCGTATCGAATTACAAGACTTTTAATGCAATTATACTTACGATCTGGATATGTTAGATTTCTACTATATTTTTCGTTTTTTGTTCTCTTTGTGCTCGATAAATTAACAAATAGATGAATAAATCACATTTTTCGTTTCGATGTTTCGTTGCTACATTAACCAAACGATCGAACTCTAACCACAGCAACAAAAAACTCATTCGTATCGAATTATAAGGCGTTAAATTCAATTATACTTGTGATCTAGATATGTTGCATTTGTGCTATATCTGTTTTCTGTGGTCTTTTTGCTGGATAAATTAATTAATGGATAAACAAACAGCATTCTACAGTGCCGATGAGCATTGCTATGCTGTAGCTACCGTAAACGTTATATTTTGACAACGGACGTAGAATAATTACCAATTATCTATTGGAACACGAAATACGTATCTTCGGAACTCGTGTAGGAACTTCAGGGAAACTTAAAATTCAAACAAATTACAGCCAATCTGTACTGGACTGTTGCGTGTGACTGTAACGTCATTGTAGTTTGCCCGTAGGCCGAGCGTGGCTGACCAATCAGCGTCGTCCACGGTATAACCACAGCCGCTCAACTGAACGGGATCAGCTGATCCGAGTTCAACTTGGTGCAACGTAATTCAGCATGAACTTGGTTCAACTTTTGACCTAGGTTCAGCTGAACCGAGATCATGAACGACGTTGGTGCAACGCGCCCTTAACATTGACCTTGACCATGACTCTGATATTCATCCTGCATCCATGATAAGTAGACACACGGATGGCGTCGAAGTGTGGGCCAGTGTGTCCATGTGTCCATGGTGGGTCACACTCTGATGCCATCCGTGTTTGTTAAGAGCTGCAACCTCTGCTTCTTCCCATCTTTTGTTTGTTGACTGTGCTGTCTAGGCTGGTGCTCTAACTGCTATGACACAAAGCTACTAATCATATGCCAAAAAACTATTTAAAAAATAAAAAGAATACTTACTAGATAAATTGGTTAATATGTCATGTAGCACTATGCTAGCTGCGAACTCACTAGAGAAACAGCTGATTAAGTGTCCGGTGCTGTAAGTGATCAGTACAACTTCTGACACTAAAACAGTTGGTAGCTAACCTGTCCAGCTGCATCAAAGAATTTGTCAACGAATGCTTTGCAGCGGTCGAAGAGGATTGGGTAGATGTGACAGTTGAGCTCATGTCCAACAAGCTCCTTGACATGCTTCTGAATCTGAGGCCCAAACTTCTCGTTGTTACAAACCAGCAGCTTCAGCAGCTGGCCAATAAACCTGCATCCAGCACGCACGCTCAGCATCACCAGTCTTAGTCTCTCGGACCACAACAACTTGGCAACCCTTTCGAATCACGATGTAAATTAGCACGCATTCAATACAAAAAAAATAATATTTTCCGTTCAGAGTTAGTACAACAATACAAACTGTAAATGAGATATACACTAGACAATCAACCTAACAACAAGGACAGTTTATCCGTCAAAGTGAACAATACGGAGAAAATCGACGTTTTCAGAATCTTGGTTTGTTGTCAATTTCCACAGCTCTGTAAAAATCGACAATGTGAGTGAGTGAGTACTTTCCCAATCTAACACAATGTGTCACTGGACTCTGCAAGAGCACCTGCCAAATCCGTCAAAAAGTTTAAGCCGAGTGCACGACTGTGACTGACAGACAGACAGAAGACAAACAGACAGACTGGTCAGCGGCTACTGACATGGTGACTGGACAGTATTGCTGGTCGCTGCAGCCAGGCAGAACGCTGCTCTTACGGCTGTCCACTCCCAGCACGGTGGCCATGCTGGCGCGGTGAGACTTGTTCTGTAGACAGACACTGCCCAGAGCGCACAGAAAGCCCGTCATGTTTGCCCACTCGTTCAGACAATCCTGACACAACATCACAACAGCAATACTCAGTCATCGTTATACAGGTCGACCAAAAGCAACCAGATGGTTACAACTTGATGCACAGTTAAAAGGTGTGTACAGCTCTTTATGGAAAATCTATCACACAGCTGCAGAGCGTCATCTGCCATATGGCATCAGACAACGTTACCTGCCACCTTCACAGGTGAATACGCCCCAATTTAACCCCAGCCAAGCAAGCCGCTACTAAATTTACCTGCCCTACAGGGATAAAAGGCTAAGTTGACTTTGGTGACTGGTTATATACTGAAATGGTTAACCTGTCTGCAGACAGTCCCCCATTCTAATAACCACTTGATAGCAAGCCAACAGCGTCACTCTACATGCTTCCACATGCTAGAAACAGTTCTGCTGTGCCCCAAGATGCACCACTGAAAAAAGTTTTGTAAAAATCCATAACTGATCCAATTAGCACAAATATCACGAATACATCATGAACAAAGATATGCAAAAAGGAACAGATAATAACTAACAAGAAAAACACAATGCCTCTCTGTCACAATGTTGCACCCAAAACAGAATGATACCTCATCAAATTATGCTGTAATAAACAGCTATAAAAACACATAAATATGATCAGAAAGACACTGAACTAGAAATCTGGAGCAAAGCCCAACGTGAGTCCGCCCAGCGCCCTAAGTCCGATTGGGGGAAAAATTAAGGGGAGAGTGAAATTTCCCCGGCAGCAGTCACATGGCCCGAACTCAAATGCATTAGCATACGCAGAACATGCATAGTCAACTTCGAGTGGGTAGACACAAACGTTTATAACTTTGTTGATAGTGGACCGAAGTTCACAAATTTTTTTTGCTCAACGCCGAAAAGATCGTACTGGTTAACGCCGTTTGTAGCATGTCGCTATCTTCATCCGTTCCAGGGATATTTGCACTCAAACTCGAACGTTTTCCTAAATAACGCCACATTTTGGACGTTTTTTGCCCTCCCAAATTTTAAAGGGGTGGTGCCCCCAAACCTTCTGCCCAATTTATCATGCCTGGATAATCGCACCTCCAGTGCCGAAGTTTCGTTGAGCTACTCTTTCTACATCCGAAGTTATAGGTGCACACTTGCTGAAATTTAAGCCAATTTTGGACCCCCTTTGAAAAAAATTGTAAGAGAAACACCCATCCCCACTGGGGGGTGCACTAGTAAGACCTGATCATTCTCTAGCGCGTGCACAAATTTGGGGGCGCAGCACCCCTTAAGCGCCGAAATATGGTCTCCCGAAAAAGTGGATTTGGGTGGGTATGATTACATCTCCAGATCTCCAAAATTTCTGGACCAATGTTCACCGGACTTTTTTTTGTTAAAAGCGGGAGAAATCGTGGTAGATCACATACTTGTCCGATTTTGAATATCTTCATCCGTTCCAGAGATATCCGCCGCAGAACTTTAACATAAGCTTAACCCTGTACCAGTACTGAAAACCTGCAGGCATTTCGACATGACTCACTGAAGAATAGACCATAACACTTGATACTTATTACTGAAGACCACATGTCAATCGTCACCTCAAGTTCATGCTCAGTGCTCTGGTTTGATGTACGTCTCTTAGTGACGGACCGATGAATAGTTTCACTCATCAGTCCTTCCTCCAGCTTTGTCTTTGGATACTGATCCAGGTAACGTGTGCTGTTCTCCCAGTTGAGAAATGTATCTTCCCATGCCTAAAATAATGCACAGACATAAAGCGCTCAAATAAGGAAAGCCTCAATAAAATATGAACAAATTCCCTACAGAGTGAACATCCAGCATTTCTCGTATTTTGAAAATTTGCAGAATGGCGACATTTTTGTAACTATTTACCTGGGATGACTGTTGTGATTACACATTTCACCAAAGCATAATGTGTCTGTCTTACCGCTGCCACAGCTATCAAAATTGGATCAAATATTGAAACTCATAGCTTTGGAAGAAATTTATGTTAAAGTTGCATAACATATACTAATAGCTAGAATTTAACCCCAGATGCATTCACATGAGAAAAAACATGAAAGTATCTGATTAATGTCAGAGTAAGGTGATAACTTAATAAAAGCAAAACCTGAGCATTGCCCAGCGTAGAATGTTCAATCTTTCTCAGCAATGCCATGATTCTCTTCTGCAAAACCGCTCGACCTGAAAACATAAGAGCATGACTTAGGTCAAGTTTCTGGTTACTAACCAGTTCATATAAAGTTAGCCATCAACCGAACAATCAGCATTTCTGTAGCCAATAACAATTACTCAAATGTCCACAACTTGAACTAGCCAATTTCTGCCAGTTAGCCGAAAAACAATTGATTAAAAGTTTGCAAAATAGCAAGATTTTTGTCCAGTGATTTCACCGAAGTTATTTTGAAAGTGTGTGTTATGTACATTTGTAAATTAGGCCACAAAGTTATTAATGAAGTAATAATAGAGCTATGTGTAAGCAGGTAATGATTCTAAGCTTTTCCAACCAGCATCACACAGTTTAATCAAAACCTCCTAACATCAAGAAAGTTCTCATACTGCTGTCACAAGTTCACTGCTTAACTGAAGATATAAATGCATCAGAACCAAACCAAGTCTGGTAAAGACACTCTTAACCATTAGACTACTTGCAATTACCAGAATTATTACCGGTGGTAAGTACGGTGCTGGCAGCGGCAAGTTCGGAATAGATGGCGTAGTTCGGGAGCAGTTGTGTTACAGCCAGCTCGTCAGCCCCACAACGTATCTCGGCCTCATCACAGAGCAGGCGGAAACACGACATTGCTGTCAACACTGCGTCGATGTCAATGCTCCAAAGATACATGAAGAACACCACCTGAACAACAGTAACAAACGGGAAGGCTTCAAACACTAGTGCACAATATATGCAACATTCGGTTGTTAAAGCCCAAATTCCATTACGCCGACTTTCACCGAAACTTCCCCGCGGGGAAAGTCGTGGACACAAATCATGAAAGTCGCGGACACAAACCATCTCGACATGTTAAGATGTTTGTGTCAAAGTCCGTGACAAGTCCGCAACAAACCCGTTTGTGTCGCTCTAATGGAATTTAGCTCGTTACAATGCACGGGGAAAGTTGGCGACAAAGTCCGCAGACTTTGTCGCGAACACAAATCACAAAAGCCCGCGACACAAATCATGAAAGTCGGCGACGTAATTTGTGTTGCGGACTTTCATGATTTGTGTCCGCGACACGTCCACGACTTTGTCGGGAACTTGTACCGGACTTTGTCGCAAAGTCAACGTAATGGAATTTGGGCTTAACCAACCCACGATATTTAACAGAAAATCACCTTATGGAATCACATCGTGTTACCTGCCACCTGACACAGATAAATGATTGAGATGCAAGATGCGTTTACCCACCTTAACCCCATCTATCTACCGCAGAGAGACAAAAAGTTGTGCTGACCTTGGTAGACAGTTATACACCGAGATAACATACATGTCTACAGACAGTCACCCTTCATCCAAAGTAATGAGAACTTGATAGTAAACTAACCGGGAGTTGATCCAGCATCCTAGCCACCAAGCTCTGACACTACAGCAAAGCCAAGCAGCAGAAGTTAGTACCTCGAGCTTGATGTGAGCCTGGCGACAGATGGGAATGTTGCTGCCGACGTTAGCGTAGTCGCGATGCTTCTGCAAGAACTGGATGTGACAGATGAGTATCTCGCGCAGCCATTTGAGTATCTCCGTGTAGTTGAGGATCTGATGCTGGATCAGCTTCTGAGAGATTGAGAACAGCATCTGAGAGCTGTCAGCAACCACAACACCATATCAACCATACAGTCAGTCAATCAAACAATCAAATGATCTATCGATTAATAGATTCGACCGACAACCAACCAACAGTGTCAAGCTCCGCATATCTCCATCTCATGGGATTTTGACCTTTGACCATTTGCATCCAAAAACCTAATCTGATCATCACCAGGGTTCTCAATGGATCTGAATCTTCAGGATGTCATGACTTCCAAGCTAAAAAATTTGGACATCAGTGTACAAAATCTGGAAGTCACGCAGTAGGCCTACAAGAAAACTCAAGCAAAACATTAACATTAAGCAAAACAATATATACTTACTACATACCTCACTAGGCATTAGTTTCAAAAACAAGCAACATTCAATTATAGCTTTATGCAACACGAATAATGCCCTTTCTGGATAAGAATTACTTCTTGAACATATAGTGACAGAAAGCAGATTCTGACATCAATTTGCAGTTCATTACTAAAGAAAATAAACATAATAAGAGGCAGTTTGATTTGGACGTCACGACATCCACCTCTTGAAATTCAGGCATACAGGCTGAAATTTTTTGGCCTTATTTAACTATTTATGCCCAAACGCCTGCGATTGAGAACCCTGATCATCAAAGATGGGCCAGTGGCTAAAGTTTGGATGAAAGATGGTTGAAAGATCATCCAAAAAAAAACCGTGGTTTGAGAACAATATGTTTTGCGGACAGCACCAAAGTCAACTGGCTGAATAAAACACTAAAGCAGTATGTGCAAAATAAAATGAATGACAGTAAAGTTGGGCATACCTGACGTCCCAGAAAGTGTTGATTGGTGCCTCAGGGTTCCAGCGCTCAATGATGTCTGGCTGATGAAGACACAGCAGCGCTTCCATTGCCTCTTGAGCCACGTCCGGCATCGACTGCTGATGAACAAGTGAAACGAGGCCGTTGATCAGCTCCAAGGTGCTGCTCTGGATCTCATGCCCTGCTTTCCCCGGATTCTATGCATGACACGAACATCGAGAAATGAGAATACATCGATGCCAAGCATCTGATAGGTGCAGCTAGTCACAACACTTTCTTTCAGCAAAGTCGCTATTATGTGGCAGATCGTGTCCTGTTCCATTTCATTGACTTTGGACAAGTTGGATTTCCATCATCATTTTTCAAAACTAGCAAGCAGTCAGAGCCCACACACCTCCGCCAAGGCAATGTTGTTCGCTAGGTGGCAGCACCATCTTCAATTTTGCAGCGGTTTCCCTTATGCCCCATTGAAAGCAATAATAACGAAAATTTCAAAGTGATCCAGAATCCAGGATTCCTGCCTGATCACCCCCAAAATTGAATCACTGGTAGTTTTTGCCATTCCCGACATTCCCAGAAAATTTCAAAAAGATCCGTATAACTTTTTGAGTTATCTTGCTAACACAGAGACAAACAGACAAAGTCTGGCAAAAACATTACATCCTTGGCAGACCTAATTATTTCCTTATGCAGCAAACTAATACCATATGAAAATGACTACACGACCATTCTGTGCAACAAAAATGCATTGTTTGGGTGAACAAAAGTATGAGTAGTTGCAAATGTTGATCTTTTAACCCATTTTTCAGAGTTGACGCAATCTGCATGACATCATTACATTAAACAGGTCAGAAACCAGCTTAATCGAGAAGCTACTAACAACAAGTTAAAACCACACAAAGTCGAAAAAAACCTGACAGATGTACATACATTCAGCATAAGGTTAGGATCGGCATGAATGAGCCTCACTATGCCAAGCAGAAGATACTTGTAGCTCAACACTTCATCCAAAGTCTTGTCACGGAACATCAGACTCACCACCTTGTCTCGCTTTGTCAGACTCTGGTAACAACCAGCAACAACATTAGCTACAGCAGCGGCTGCTTCAACTTAACGTTACAAAAAAACAAGTTTAACATATACTCAAAACAGGGTTGAGCACATACCCAGAAAACCAGTGCATTTTGCTGGGTACACCCACCTACAGTCATCCTACTGCATTGGCAAAAGTTTGTAGGACACAGGACAAAAAATATAACACATCAAATGAAAATATAGCCTTTTATAAGACACATGTGTGTTTTAGTATTCATCCTGTACCCCAGTGCAATGCCTGGTATCTGTGTCCCCAAATTTACACTTTAGTCACTGCCAACATGACAACATGAGTGTTGGGCAGTTACTAAGAACGATGCACTTGATCAGTGGTGTCTGAGAATGCTGCTAGGAATCAGTTGGCACCAGCATGTGCGCAATGACGAAGTCAGAAGGTTAACCAAGCAACCCCATCTCTCAGCCATAGTCCAGTCAAGGCGCCTGTCCCTGTTCGGACACATTGCACGAATGCCTGAT
>Ga0056128_1007146_pt1 | contig 14090 bp, 13 predicted proteins | sample WorMetLIZISLAND2_FD_71113 | JGI IMG/M metagenome (GOLD analysis project Ga0056128, IMG submission 71113) | Marine gutless worms symbiont microbial communities from Max Planck institute for Marine Microbiology, Germany - Olavius geniculatus... ... | reverse complement strand
GTGACCGATGACGTCACGTAACCCCAAAAGGTCACACTCGTGACCCCATTATCTTTGAGGCGCCATATCTCCATATAGAGATATATCTCAAGATAGACGCATGGTGACGATAGGCCTTTTATAGTAAAGCGCATGTTTCATAATCAACGGCAGTAGGCATTTCGCGCCATCGAACGAGCTAACAGTTCCCCGGAAATAAACGCCGAAATGGGGAACGGTAATGAGAAAGGAACGTTGAAATAAAAGACGAGAGAGTGAGGGAACGAGGGCATGTTTCAGTGGCTCAATGGGAACAGATGCCCTGGGTATGCGTTGAGGCTGCGCTTGTCGCATGTTAAGTCGATAGCGGCAAATATATTGCAGTTATCGCTGTCACGTGTTGCATATTTCCGCTGTCAATTCGGACCGAATTCTATTAGCGTCATACGAAGCGGACTCTGTGCGGCTAGCTGAGAATGGAGCAAGACGTCCATTGTCCACAGTCGATCGATCGATTCTTGCAAGCAGAAACACAGAGCTTAGTTGACAACGGTTTTTTGCAAAACCATTTAGCACGTCCCTTGATATGCAGCCATTTTATACGACGTTCACCTGTCTGTCTGTCTGTCTGTCTGTCCGTCTGTCTGTTTGTTCATTTGTTTCGTACAGGCTTTTGATTCGAATACAAAAACGCAAAGAAAACGAACGTTTTCCAAGGCAAAAGCAACTCGTGTGCTGGGCCTGATTTTAAATTTAAAAGGTCAAATGTTAAGGTCATCGGACGTCAAAAATCGGTGTATTACAAACCGGCTAGCTCAGGTGCGTCGGGCGATTCAAGAGCCGATTGCAAATTAAACTTGACTACTGTTGAGCCTACTTTGCTGTCGGCACTGAAGATTCTCGGCAACTGGACAGACGGAACTAAGCGCCGACATTATGTAAACTGTAATAATTTATTCATTATTCATTCATTTGCACTGTAATTTTATGAATAATTACAGTTTATTGGTGAGTTTATTCAAAAATAGGTGCAGACGTTTCTGTGTTGAAACTGGCAGATGCATGACAGGAAACGTGGGTGAGTTCCGGCTGGTGCCGCTGTTCTCGGGTCGTGAGACGACATTCGCGTGTCACGTGCAGCCACTAGCACGATACAAGCTGTACGACGTCGAATACACACTCGTCTGGCAGGGAAACAGCGTCAACGAGCGACGTTTGACGGCAGAACGCCGAGTTGACGTCCATCAACGACATCCTCTCAAAGCCATCGACGTGTCAGTCATTACATCACGTCATCGCTTTCACGTATCAGTAGTACAGAATTGTTTTGTTGGCTCAGTTCCTGCAAGGTTAAAGCGAACTATAAAGAATTTCACTTACTTACTTATTTACTTACTTAATAGACAAGTAAAACGTGAATTTATATAGCGCATTTTGTAAAAAAAGCTTTGAATAGTAAAGACTCAAATATTTTACTACTTGTATTAGTAGTACAAAATAATGTTTCATTGGCTCACCTCTCGTCAGCCAAAGCAAGAAAGTCAAACTTGGCCACAAAATCCTAACACTCTGAACACCTTTCAGCCGTCGAACCTTCTGTGACGTTTTTTTAGTTACCACATTGTTGCACGTTCTGTAGGCTGTTCAAACAACACTAATTTGTTGTCAGTTCCTCGCGTCCATACAGCCTTTGCCTCTTATGTTTTCAGCGTTGCTGTCCTCTGATTCTGGAATTTACTCCTGTCTAGCATTCGCGTTTTTCGTCATCACACACTTTCGTGGTTTTCCTTATACCTATTTTTTCAAGCCTTTTTCAGTTTATCGTAGCGGCTCATACAAATACTCCAACTTTAGCCACTGTCTGACACTGCACAATATAAAGGATATTAAGGGTGACTGAAGACGCGAGACTTGACATCGCGAGACCATCAAAATTGTGGGGACTGACATTGCGGAACTAGACAACGTAGCACCATATAGCAAGGACATCGCGAGACATGCTTCAATGTGCGAGTTTCTGCTCATTGCAATTTTTGCTGCATGGAATATTATTTTTTCTGTAGACCCATCTATCAGTTTTTAATTAGTCTTCCGCGTCATCGTCATGGTCTGGAGTCTTCAACAAGTTGTAGTTTGACCATCTACTGAAGAAGAGTAAACGTCGTCACTGCTGGCATTGGCGCCTGACTGCAGGCCCGTCGAGAAAGGGAAGTGAAAGGGGGTATGGGGTAAGATTCGGTCCCTGCAATGTTTGGGGTAGAGATGACCGGGAATGGCTTTTTACATTCCAATCACCTCTGATTCCCATGCGGTCAATTCCCATACCTTCCCATTCTCATTTTCAAACAATCGTTCAGTCATTGTGGGCATGAACAATATCAAACCTTTCGAAGACTCAACTTAACGTTTAATATCATATGTGCGCTGTTTGTCGTTGAATCTAAAACTTTTCAGAAAAGTCATCATACTATGCACTACTGAACATTACAAACTATAGAAAATATACCTAATGGTACTCAACTTTAACAAAAACAACAGTCTGTCGTTCTCTAAGCAGAACATAAGCCTAACACTGCATCTGCTAATGGGAATTTATTCCCAAGGGAATAAGGGCCATTTTCATTCCCATACAGATTGTTTCCCATTTTTTCCCATTCCCATTCTCAATTTTGTCATCAATTCCCATTCCCGTGGGATTTCCATGGAATTCCCATTCCCATTGAAAATCCCATTTCCATGGTCATTTTTAGTTTGGGGCCCTGCCGTCGCTCAAAAATTTTAAGTACACCAAAATGCGCCACTGACACTTCGTCAAAGTTCACCATTGCATACGTTAATGCTACTTTACTTTTTTAGTTTTTCTGGAAGACTTTTATGTGCATATCTGGTGCCGCGTTGTCAGCTCTCGCGATGTCAGGTCTCGCGATTTCAGCCCCCCCAGATTTTACTTACTTACTCACTTACCTATTTAGTGGATAAGTAAAACGTAAACTTATACAGACCATTTCGTTAAAACGCTCGAACAATAAAGACTCAAGAATTTTGCTACTCGTTTTGCTAGTATATCCAGCGCTTTCGAGGCTCTTTACACTCAACGCGCTAGGCCTATATTACGTGCTTACTGATCTTTTTACTTTCGTACAATAGTTTCGCGTATTATTTTTTTGTTCAAAATATTCGTGTGATTGTATGCGATTATTCTGCTGCCGCGTGTTTTTAGGCATGAGTTTCTGAAGATACACTACGGGTCAGGAGTAGACGTGAGGCCCAACTTGATCGAAGGCGACAGTCTGCTGAAGACCTTCAGTGCTGGTTACTACCACGCCACGGGACAGCCTCTAGGAACAGTCGACTCTGCGCGGACAATTACTGTCCGACCAACGTCGCCGTTTTCCATCAGCTCCACGTCTTGGAGTAAGAGCTATCTTGACTGTTTATAAATATCTAATAATTTATCGAGCAATCGTAGTAATTTTAAGCAAGTTGTAGTAAATGTTAGGTAAGTCTCTAACAACGTTAGTGTGTTTTACTTTAAACCTTTTGTTATTGTTGGGTTTAAGTAAATTTAAACTAGCGGTAATCGAAGATGAAATAGTGTTAGTAGTAATAATCGATGTATTAGCCATAAAACAAAAAGTAATACAAGTAACACAATTTTTTAATTACATGCTTATTTTTCGGGCAACAACGGCTGGTGAGAATAAATATTATAAATACACGCATTTTTAAAGCACCATAACTTCAAAGAGGCGCAATGGCCATAGATTACAAAGAAAACTGTTAAAAACTTCGCTTGTTCGAGACATTAATCTCAAAGAACTTAATCTTAAATAGTTCGGATTAAACCCGGCGTCTTAATGAGCCAGTAAGTCAAAAAAACCAAAAGACATCGTGTCTTCGTCGAAAGGTTAAAGGTAAAAGGTTATAGGAGTCTATCAGATAAACCATCTTACAGCTACGAAGCGTCACCTACTATACGGCATCACACAGTGTTACCTGCCATCTGACACATCACGCGGGTGAACGCGCCCTGCCTTAACCGTACCCCGAAGAAATGGAAGGCTCAGTTGATCTCGGTGATTAGTCATATGGTTTAGCTGTCCGCGGACAGTCACCCATCCAAGTACTAATCATTTGTTAGTGCCACAATCGCGATGTCGAGTCGAACGCATGACCTCTTGATCGTAATTGCGACGCCCTACTGTTACGTCAGCAAGCGGCCGTTGATGTCAGGGGGGGGGGCGTGGTGGTATGCTGCAGAGATGAAGGATTGTGACTATGACGTTACGTCGGAGCTGCTGGTGGCAACGTCCAGCAACGACAACGATGACGCGTATCGGCGCGAAGTACAACTACAGGTCAAGCAGGTGGATGTAGACAGCAGTCATGCCGGCGGCGGCGGCGGCGGCGGCGGCGGCGGTGGTTCCGTGTACAAACTGTTCAACACATCACGCGCCGCGGCACCGTTCCTGTCATTCGAGATACCTCGCACTGCGTCCGTACTACGAGCTGTGTACGACGCTAGTAGTAGTAGTAGTAGTAGTAGCATTTGTTGTTGTAATTGCAGAGCTCGCTGTGTACGACGCTACAACGGTCAGAGATGACTCGACGCTTACAGCTGAATTGACGCGGCGTGCAAGTAGTGTCAGCAGTGCTGACAGCAGCAGCAGCAGCTGGGTGCTGACTGTCGCCGGGCAGCTGCTACGCTGTCCAGGTAGTCACTGTAATCGTAGTCCATAATATAGTGGTAAAAGTTATATTGCCCTATCTACAGCAATGAGACCGATATGGTGCATGACAGTGACTGTTTAAAGCTGCGGAAACAAGAGTCTTGAGAGCTTTCCGAAAAGCCGGAACAGAAATTACAAGTTTTGGGTGTGGGGATGAATCTTGCTTACTAAGGCCCAAACTGTAGTGCCGCATTTCGATTGCTGTCGATTGTTCGATACCAGTCGTACAGTAAACTATACAATATGTTAGGATTGCTATGGATTTGTTATGAGTTATCGATTTGATACGGACTTTTGCTGTACAACTTTTTGCACATCATGTTGCACAACAAACTCATAGCAAATTGAAGCAGGTGAAAACTAAGCCTAAGCTTGTTCTATGCAATCTAACGAATGCAACGCAATAATGTGAAAGGAATATTTGAACGGTAAAATCCCCAACCAAACATGCAATTACAAATTGCCGCTATTACCTGGCGAATAGAAACGAAAATTTGGGTATTCCACCTTTTACAAAATTACTTTGGTTTTTGTTGCTGTTACAGGAGCGTTTAGCATTGTCGTCAAAGACCCGCTGTACTCGAGTCAGCCTTTGTACGACTATGATGTCGGAGTGGCGTGTCCAGTTGAGTTCAGTCTCACGTTCAACGTGCCGACTGACGCCTCTGACGACTACGACAAAACTTCACTACTGCCACTACTACTACTACTACTACAACTACACTTTTTGGTACAACTACGACAAAACTCTGCTGGTTCACATCGTGGACTCGTATCGTACCATCAAGATCACCGTCTTTCGACCGGCGCCCAACCACACCCAGCAAACTGACGGTGCGTCCCCCGTGATGATGTTGAAACACAAAATGTTTTCATCTAAAAATTAATTACATTTATATGCGGACACGGTTCGTTGAGAAAGAGCAGTTTTTTGGTGGGAAAGGGTATTAATTTCTATCAGTGGCGCAAGTGAGTAGTTGCGGGGCGAGTAGATTGGAGCGGTCTTATGTCTGTTGGCTGCTCTGCGGGTCCAGTTTTTTTACGGAAGCGGACAATGGATGGCCGCACAATGCGCTGCGATATCAATAGTTCATACCACTTAGCTGTCACTTTTGAGATTGTAAAGCGCTTCTGGTTACTAGTCTGTTTAATATGGGCAGCGTTCGTGTATCTAGTACGTGCAACCTTTACCTGTTTTAGAGCGGTCGTCGCCAGTCAACTACGACGACGCAGGTGAACGCTCAGTGCACGTCGTGACGCCGCCAGTTGCTGTGCTCGCTGTTGTCATTAGTTGTAATAGTAGTACTGTAGTAGTAGTTAATAGTAATAATAGTAGTGGTGATGGTAGTAATAGTAGTAGTTGTTGTTGTTGCTGTGCTAGCTGTTGTTAGTACGTTTGTCATGGCTCTACTCGCCATTGCCTTCATCACTGATGCAGGTACACGATTTACATAATTATCGTTTCATCTAAGTATTCCGTAGGCCTGTACAGTATACAGATATGAATCATTCGCTTAGCCTTTTTTAGTCTGTCTTACTTCACGATTCACGATTCGGGCTTTATTTAGCGGAGTGCTCTAAAAATGATACATTTCGCGATACTAGTGATTTTGCTTTTGTATTTTTGTACCACCAGCGTGAAATTTGTTCCTTGTTTTTTTCTGTTTATTCATTTTTATAACGTTGCATTCTTCAAAACTGTTTACTCACGATTTGCTGTTATTGCAGCCTCCAGCTGTATTAAGTTTGTATTCAGTAGATGATTTAATTAAAATTGCTAAGGCCGAATTTAACATCTCTGGAACGACCATTAAAGGTCCCGCAAGGTAAACACTATTCTGGCGACAGTGTTGTTAGGTGACTAACATTGGCACTGCCAAGGCATTTAGGTTAGTTAAAACCGACCATGTTTTTAATACGGGCTACAAAAAGGCCTCATGTGACTGATTGGGGCGGTGGTATGTCTGCTGGCTGCCCCGCGGGCTAGTAGTTCGCTGGCGTGCGCAATGGATGGCCACGGTATCAATAGGTCACACCAATTAGCTACCAATTCCGAGATTGTAAAGCGCTTCTTGTCTGACTCATGCAAGCATCGCTGTAAATCCTGTAACAATTACCTAGCATTTACCTGGCATGGTGCCTTGGTGGTATCGATGGGTTGTCGGAATTACGATCAAATCGTCATGGGTTTGATTTCCGGTCGGGACACTCTTAGTGGTTACTACTTGGATAGGTGACTGTCTGCGGACAGGTAAACCATTTTGGTATACCAACACCAACGTCAACTCAGCCTTCCATTCCTTCTGTGTAAGTAAATCGAGTACCGACCTGTCTGGCTGGGGTTAAAGCGGGGCGTGTTTACTTGTATCGGATGGCAGATAACACTGTGTAATTCCATATGGCAGGTGACGCTCCATAGCTCTGTGAAGGGTTTTCTATTAAAAGCTATACACTACCTCTACCTTTTTAATTTTTACCGTTGTTTTTTAACAGGTGATGACACTTGGCATCATCATCATCATCAGCAGCAGCAGCAGCAGTCAGCTGTGGAGTCAGATGCGGTCGTCATGCCGACGTCACGTCGACTGCTCTTCGTTGTCTGTTACGCAACGTTCCGAGCCACATACTCAATCGTCGTCACGTTCACGCTCCTTATGTTGCTCATCCGGTACGCTAACAGGTCAGTCTAAGATTCTGCTCTTGTTCTCGCATTCAAACGATCTTCTGTCGAAAATGATTTATATCGTTAAGCAATATTATCTCATTTATTTCTAGATGCTCGTCAGTTATGGCTCAGCACCGCGCTTTAGCCGTTGCACAAAACTATAGTGCTGTCGTCTATTGTCTACTGTCTGCTTCTTTGTGTGCAACAAAATGTTTAAAGAAATGTAAAATACCTGTAATTAATTTTTTACTAGCGATAGTGGTATTGTTGGCATGAAATACTCATTAATACCGATTAAAGCCAGCTGGATAATAAGTAATTAAATGAAAATAAGCCGATGTCTCATTGAATTGACGCATAACATCACTGCTCTACGAAATGTCGCATTTATACAGTGCGATGGAATGTTCATGAAAGCTCATGTTTAACTTTGCTTCTTACCTTTGTGGAGTGGGAAATAAATAATAACTTACGGGCTACGGGTTGAAGGTCTAGTGTGGCTGATTGGGGCACTGGCACGTATGCTATCGGCGTCGTGGCTCCAATTGTTCGCTAGCGCAGGCAACGGATAGCTGCATAGTGCGCTGCGGTATCAGCTCATGCTAATCAGCTGCCAGTTTCTAGATTGCAACGCGTTTTTTGTCACGAGTCTGGCTCATGTAAGCAGCGTTGTATCAAGTACCGGAATTTAGTTTGCTGCCCCACTTTACCTGTGCCGACGCTGTTTGTGTTCAGGGAATCCGTGGCGACGTTGGCAGAGTTTTCAAAGTACGTGGAACTTGTGGACAACGGACAGCGAGCAGAGATAGAGCGTCTACAGATATTAGCCAGCGATGAGGTACAGCGACAGAACGCCGTCCTCAACGTGACAAAGTCATCGTGTGAACAGCAACTGACGCGACTGCAGCACCAGTTTGAACACGTGAGCTCAGTCAGTCAGTCTAGGATTTCGTAGTATGAGGCGACGAAGATGTTGGTGGTATGCAATGTTGTGTATGGTTTACACGTATGTGATTAAATGTTGTTTATGTGTTATTGGTTGTGAAAGGCAAAGCAGCAGCTGCAGATACAGATGCCCAAGGACCGACTCATCACCGATGTTGTGCTGCAGTACACCAAACTCATGATTCAAAACCTTACCGAAAGCATCACCAAGTTTAAGTAAGTTCCACACCAGACTGTAGCGAGACAGGGTATACGGACATGCAAAAAAGAAATATCAGAGCTCCAGTTTTTTCAATGTTTGACCAAAAATTTTTTTGATACTTTGGTGAATTTTATTTTGCTTGAAATGTTTTATTATCGACTTGGCAATGTAAACCCTTAAACTTAACATCATTTGTTCTTAACAACTAAAGCGTTAAATTCGTTTTTTTCAGAATTTTCCAGACTTAGCTTTAGGAAATGCGGCCTACGCCGTTTCTCAGACATAGTTGAGGGAGCTCGCAGCACGGCAATATACACGAAGTAATCCAACTTATATGACTAGCCTACATTAATGATACACCCGACAGACAGTTAGAGAGTAGGACCGACGGACGGACCGACGGACCGACGGACGGACCGACGGACCGACGGACCGACGGACTGACTGACGACGCGCTGGCATTACCGGGCCATACAATAGTATGGCGCGAATGATTATTATTGTAGTGAACCTCCGAGGGCGGGTAATGTATCAAACGCGTTGCAGTTAATATACTGTATGATACCACGATTCAGCGTACAATATCATCATCATAATATACATGCAGACAATCCCCGCTCAGACCCCAAATCCTTACTTCCCTAGCGACTCGCAGTCGCTAGGGTCCATGTCCCCGTCTCCCCCTGAATGGGCGCTCCCCATTGGTCACCGCCCATAGGCTACCAGAACCCTATCTCTCTGCAATTATGTCGTAGTAAAAATGCTAGATGAGCATGTAACTACAGCTGCAGGAGAAGTTCCGTAGGGGCAGGGGTCCGGTGCTCTTTGTCCCAAGCTTTGCCCCAAAACCCCAGCTACGGCTTTCCTAGCCCTTTTGCTACGAAAACGTGCCTTGAAAGTACCCGCTATACAACTCCCGAGTAAACAGATCGTGAAGTATAGCTGTAAACTGTGGTATTTACACATTTTACAGACGAGAGTTTACGGCGTACGCGAGCAAGGCAGTCGATCGTCTGATGCGCAGTATTGTTCAGACGTCGAATGCAATCCAAGCGAACAAGTGGCTGGCAGGAGCACGTCTCATCTACGACGTCGTCAAGTCTAAACGCGCTGCACTCGGGCTAAGCACCAAGCCGTTCTCCAGCTGGGCTGGCCTTGACCTCGACGTGCAACGGATAGTCGCCGGTCTGAACTTCACGTCATGTATCTGTTTCTATTTATAGAAATTTCGTCAGCCCACAAACGTCGGACTAATAACATCTGACATCTGAAAACTCGCCTGTTCTCCAGGTCTTTTCCTGCTTGGTTTCTCTTTCTTTCTGTTCTACAGACGGAACTTACGGATCACCGACTTGCTCGTGTCTTAAGCCATTAGTTTTGTTAACTTTGGTGATGTGCAGCAGATTAAGCTAGTGCCGCTGTCTTTTAGGCGCACTATAAACGTTTGTTTATTTATTTAGGCCTACTTAATGCACGGATCGAGTGGATAATGCAAGGTACGTCGATTACACGCGCCAGGACGATAAGAACATAATGCTGTAGTTTTCCAGAGGCGCTGGTGGACGTTCACATTACAGTCGACTAAGACGAGTTTTCTGTACACGTAACTAACGAACAGATACAAGTGCACAATCGTAGCGGTATGCCCTATATTTTATATTGTTTTGTGGTTCAGATCTGTCGCTGAACGACTTTCCGCTGCCGAACATGACGCAGTTTATCAATCTGGCGAACTCTCCGGTACTCGACGACACGCCGCAGACTTCGCCGCCACTGCGCGATACCAGCGACCAACTGCCGCGCAACCAGTGGTACTACGAGTACGAGTCGGAGCCACACAGACGCCGGCCTCAGCGACCGCCAGGCGGCGGAGACACAGTCGAGCGAGACCGCCTGAAGTTGAGCCGCAGCCTCAGCGCGACTAACCTGACCGTGACCTGGGTGTCGTTTGTAGCAATTCTCGTCGTCGTCGACGTCGTCTGGTTTGTACATCGCATGGCAAGGACCTACTCGACCGCGAAGATGATCCTGTACGGCTGGACTGCACCTGGTGAAGGTATCGCCGGAATATGAACCTAGGCCGAGATGCCGTAATAGAGCGCTACTCTCAGAAACAAATCAATCAAATCAAAAATTATAAAAATGACAAGTGATTTCAAGTACATGCCTAAATGTATATGTCCGTTTTTCTAAAATTTAAATCAGAGATAAAACGCGCAGTGAAAGTTGAAACAGTAATGTTTTCTTTTCGTTTAAAAAACGCTGCAGTTGATGAGAGTTACTTTGTTGAGAGATTATTGTTTTAAAACTGTTATTACCTATCTCAGGTTATCTTAGTTTTTAGCCTTAGTCGTATAACTTACTTTTTACTTTGACATCAGTGAAAGTACTTTAAACTAGGCTTCAAGACATGGCTTTTTGATCGTTCTTACTTATGCCAGACAACTCTGAGAACTTCACGCATTTACACATTTTCCTTCACGCAATTTAAAGGGCGCTTATACAAATATACATTGATTGATTGCTTGTTTGGTTAATAAATGTGCATGCATTGGCCAATATTACAGTAACGATGAGCGAAGAACCTCTGCCGTCGAGCGTCGGCAAGTCTACCGTGACGAGGCGATGCTTCAGCTGGCTTCGAGACGTTAACTTGCGAGTATGTTTACTAATCATTTCGATCACTTCACGCTACACTGAGTCGACATTCGTGCCAGTTGTACACTGTAGATACTTGACGTTGTTCATATCATGATTTTTGCTGCTAAAATTTACCTCTAGTTCATTGGAGACTTAACGATGATGTAGTGGCTGTCGCCAGATATCGGTTGTGACGCTGCTGCTGCTGCAGCTGCTATTTCTAATACTACTGATGCAGTGACGCATTAGAAGTTTTTTGAACAGTATGCACTGTGTAAGTCTAAACTACTTTTTGCTGACAGTATTTAAACTTACTCAGTTACTTATGCGTTGAGTAGATAATGAAGACGGATTTCGTGCCCAAGTTGGTGGCGAGCATCAGTGCGTGTTGCGCCGTGCACGCTGCAGTCACAGTCGCTGATCGGCTGCTCACCGTGCGAACACTCGCATCCGTCGGCTACTTCGACGCTCTAGTGCGTCTCTTTCTCTCCGTTCACCCAAAACCTCAAAACCTTCAGCGTCGTGTTTAGACCTATTGGTTAGATCCACAGAACACGTTCCATGCGAGAGGAAACGCACGCCTATCAGTGTAGCCAGAAGCCCGGGTCCGCTAAGTATAGGCGAGTTTCCACAATTCTCGGTCAGCGTCAAAATAGTCTGTTCATTTATGTTTCAACGTAGTGGTAGTATGCATATTGGTGACATTTTGGTAGAATTTTTAATTTCGGACATATTTTCAGGTTCTTATCTTAGGTTTTAGTCTGGCATATTGTATACCCTTGGTCATTTTTGTAAGTGGCTATATTTTGAATTGATTTATTGATTGGTGGTGCTCCTCCCAAGCTATAATATCGTGCACGTGTCTGGCAGGTATCTCCAGTGGAGATGACATACGAGTTGGCTCGTACTCGTGTCCGTACGAACGCTGCGAGAATCAACCGGTTCGAGCTGGCGCTCTATGCGGACTTGGTCGACGCCAGGGCGAAGCGTCTGCGTCTGCTGCTTGACCTGTACGCCGAGGTACAGCGCTCAACACACGCTCAACGTGACTCCGAGTACTGTGCGTGGCGCCGCCTGGTGAATCCCGGCGAGACTTGTCGCTGTACCAGCGCCCAGATACCGTCACTGACCTTCGACGGATGCGTCCTGCCGCCCGTCGCACCCCAGCTCCTGCCGCGGTCTGTAGCCTACTACTTGTATCACACTAACTGGTTTTTTCACTTTGTCTTTTTGCATCGAGTCCGTAAGAACGTACCACTTTATTCGTACATAATGATATAACGAATAACAGGTGCTCGAACTAATTCAATCAATCATTTAATTCATACCAGACAAAGTTACAAACATAAAATCCAGTAACACAGTGCATGTGGTCTGATAAAGAACACAAAGGGCAAGCCTCTAATATGTGCCATAAAAAAATAAGAAAAATAGGCAATACAGAGAACAAATACAAATAGAGCTAATACCTATCACAATATTATGAATATTAATGATAGTTTACGTTACTTCTCTGGTTGACGTCCGAGTAACTGTTTTACGCATGAGGATCGAAAACTAAAGAGACGCTAGTATTTGGTATCGTGGACGACAAAAACAAAAGGACGACCTCACAGACAGTAGATAGAGGGCATCGAATGGGGCCGCAGGCAATTCTTCAAGAACAGTCAGTCGTGCGGCGATGGCGACTGATTGAGTATAAGAAACATTGGATAGGCTTATCTACGGGCGTTGGTGTGTCTGGTTGTACGAAGTCGTATGTATCTGTCTATCAGTGCGTCTGTGTCTTGTTGTTTGCAGACAAGACGTGCGTCAAATGCGTCGTCAACTCGTCGCGTCGGTCGTTCCGTACTTGAACGCCGCTCGCCAGATCGTCTCCGACACGTCGCAACTGATCGCCGTCTTCATTTGTGTCCTTGTACTTGTCGACCTGCTCGGCGCCGTGCTCTGGATCTATCTACGACGGTCAGTCACATAAATTATGGGCATATAACCACCAGCTCAATTTCGCTTGTACCGTGTACCATCCAGTGCACCAAAGGCACAAGCTAAGTTGCTTTGAGCACACTTGCCCATCACCCCATGCAGAGACGACTGGTTGTAGGTAGGTTGTCGGTCGACCAGGCGTGTAGAAAGCGACGTAACTGTACTGAACTTTAATTTCGGTTTAATTCATTCCAGTTCTGTCGCTTTGCACTCACTTTTAGTGATAAGATAATTCGCACAGCCGTGGGAGTGTTAGTTTTTAGGCACTAGAAATGTAAACTGCACAGCTACACGCGCGGCAAACTCACTGTCCTATAATTGCAGATCTGCCAAACTTCTCAGCACTTTTCACGATCACTGATCAAGTCAATTTAGACTGAAATCAACATCATGACTAATACGTCATTATTTAACTAAACAATGCTCGTGGAAGGATTGTTTTCGGTCAGTTTTCATACAATTTAATTTGTATACACTTTTGAATGTTATGCAATTTTGACACTTTAGATAAGTCAATCAACATCGTAAGTGATAGTGCGTAAGTGCAAAACTGACTGCATTTTTGAATAAATCTATTGGCTTAGGCTTAAACTGCGTTTCAGCTGATTTGAAGTCTGACATGCTAGAAAAGTCAAAGTCCTATAAACTCACTGTCAAACTCACTGTCCTATCATTGCAGATCTGCCGAACTTCTCAGCACTTTTAAGCGGAGTTTAAAAACCGAACTGTTTGATATTGCCTGTAGTGAACACAATCAGCCTAGTTAGTCTCTGACATTATGTCTGTGATTCGTTTGCTACATACGGTAATGTCTATTATAAATTGTTTTAATTGATTGAGTGATTAAACTAGAAAGCAGTCAGAGACCGCAGACCTCCGCCAACGCCATGTTGTTCGCCAGGTGGCAGCACCATATTCGGTTTGGCAGCGGTTTCCCTAATGC
>Ga0056128_1007144_pt1 | contig 14092 bp, 6 predicted proteins | sample WorMetLIZISLAND2_FD_71113 | JGI IMG/M metagenome (GOLD analysis project Ga0056128, IMG submission 71113) | Marine gutless worms symbiont microbial communities from Max Planck institute for Marine Microbiology, Germany - Olavius geniculatus... ... | reverse complement strand
TTTAAAGTGCACAATGTCAGCCAGTGGCCGAATCTGAGGCACTTGGCTGAGCCGCTAGGGGGAGCAGTAGGCCTGCTGGAAGCAGTGAGTTTTAAGGAGGCGACGGAAAGTGTCTGCAGACTTAGAACTATGGTTGCTAGAGGGTAGTAGTTCCAAACTGTGGGGGCTGCAATGCTAAAACTGTGGGAGGCAAAGGTTGTGCGGACACGTGGAACCGACAAAAGATTGGTGTTGGCAGAATGCAGAGAACGTGTGGGAGTGTGATAATTGAGCAGAGAACGTAGATGAGTAGGTTGAGAGGAGTTGAGAATGTTGTACGTCAATGTGGCAAGTTTGAATTCAATGCGTTGATCAATTGGGAGCCAATGCAGATCCTGGAGAATACCAGATGAGCAAGTACCATGAGGGAGATCGTGACTGGCAGCAACTCTGGCAAGTGTATTTTGGACGCGCTGAAGACGGTTGATATTTTTCTGAGTGCTGCCGAAAAGAAGAGAATTAGCGTAGTCTAAGCGACAGCAGACCAGGGAAGAAGCGACTGATTTGGCCATATCATCAGTGATGGCCGAACGAATATGGCGGAGTGACTGGATGTGATAATAAGCAGATTTGCAGATGGAGCTGATGTGTTTATCCAAAGATAGGTGAATTTCGTTTATTGCTCATAATTTAGTTGCTATTGCACGTACTTGCACGAAATTTCATATGCGAGCTAAGTTTGACGTTCTACATGTAGTTGTACCATGAAATCACAAATCACATCACTGTATTTATTGTGGCCGCAGAGTAAAGAACAAAGCCATTTTTTGCAGCTGCCAACGTTAATATTGTTTATTATCTCCACCAAGGTGAACATAGTGACCATTGGAGGAGATTAAGAGATTGATTGTTCTGTCCTTCCTTCCATGTTTCCGTCGTTCTGTGTACGTGATGACTCATAATAGCAATGACGTCATTGCACCAACAGCTGCACAAACAGCAACACCGGTTATTACTTTTCCTCCTTTTCCCCTGCTGCGAGTTGGCTCTTCCTTCTCCCTCCCCTTTTTTTGTTGTAGGATGTAGTTTTTGGTGTAGTAGTATAACAAATTAATATTAATTAATATTAATATAAATTAATAAAATTGTATAATTATAAAGTAGTATAGTTGTAGGTGTAGTTGTAGTTATAGGTGTAGTAGTAGTTGCAGGTGTAGTAATAGTAGTTGTTGGTGTAGTAGTATTGGTAGTAGTAGTAGTAATGTTTAAATCACTTCACTTGGTCTAGATATGCAACGTCACGAGTGCCTTTTAGTTTAATATTTATTGCTAGTTATGAATGTTATATTTGAAGCCTTTGAAGGTTACCGTATTTTTGTAGGAGGCCTGTGCCATTCATGGGACAGCCTGACTATAGAATTCATGAATTGAACAGGAGACTTCAACAAAGAACTGAGGTATTGAACAAAAATTTTTGTGTAATATGTATATATGAAATTATGATTTGGACTCTGGAGTTGATTCGTAGCTGCCAAGGTTTGAAAGTCAAAATGCATGAGATCGATTATCGATTTTGCTGCTTCCTTGTTTATTTCTTTCTTTCTTTTTTTCTTTTACCATTTTTATTTTTATCTCCCTATTTTTCCCTTTTTTCTCTCTCTTCCTTCAAATACAATTAAGTTCTCCAAGCAGAATCCAAGGCATTTTTGTGCATTTCAAGTTCCAAAGTTGCAGTTAATGAAAACAGTTTTTTATTGCTGCTGTACAAATTATGTTCAACAGGCAGAAAATGCATGAATGCAGAAAATGCGTGAGAAAACTAGCAGGCGCTAAGTGAAAAAGTGTGAGTTAACTTTAAATGCGTGACGCTCACGTGAGTTGCATGAGACTTGGCAAGGCTATTATAGGCATTACGTTTTTGACAAAGTCATGCGTACACTACTACGAACAATCGAGCATGGCCATAGAATAAGTGTTTGTATGATTGCTCAAAGATGGTATTTGCAGTTGATAAAATTTTATGTTGATTTTGAAGAAGGAAGTTTAGTTGGTGGCTGAAGGAAATGCTGAATATTAGATGTTGTTATGTGCAAATTGTCCAATATTATTTTCATTACTGTGAAATTGTATATAAGCAACAAAAATTTACGCATTATCAATGTTACTGTCAATGTTATGGTTTACTGTATGTATGACATTTTGTAGGATTATGTGATTTGGTTAGAAAAGCTTTATCTGAATATTTTAGTGCAACAAAATTTGCAGATAAAAACTCATCTGTATGTTATGTTTACAAAATATCATACAGCGATAAAGTAATCTTGTTTGGATGGATCGTCATTTTCGCTCTTTGTCATGGTTTTGTAATAAAGTGTTTATTTGTCATAGAGTAGGCCTAGTAATAATTATTAATATCAAATGGATTAATTACTATTTGTGTCAATTTTCAAGGAGAGTGACAATCTGTGGTGGGATGCTTTTGCTACGGAGTTTTTCGAAGATGATGCAATGCTGACTTTGTCATTCAGCATGGAAGATGGACCTAAACGCTATAGTGAGTTCAATTTGTTGTTTGTGCTATATTGTGCATATTAAGTGGAATTACTATTTTTCAATGTAAGTGTACTTAGTGTAGTATGGGTAAAGTTGGATAGAAATGAAGTATGTTTGATCACGTGGATGTATTCATTTGCATTGATTGATAAGAAGAACTAGAAAAATGTCAGCTCAGTGCTGACATGTTGTGCAGCCATCCACCTTAGTATTTGCATACAGCACTTACTTACTTTCCCGTCTGACATAGCAGGGCTTGTAAATGGAGTTCTTGTTTTATGCAGTCAGGTTTTTCAGCTATAGACTAGAGAAGTTTATTTAATTAATTTTGAATACTGATAGTCAGTGATAGTGCTTATACACATAAGTTTTTCTTCTAACGTTGTAAGTTTAATGTACGCCATTTTTTAATTTTAAGCTGTGTGAATGTACATCTGTTCAGCAGTTGGACGGAGCTTAATTCCTCGCTACTTTCGGAGCATGTTTGAAGGTGGCATAACGGATCTGTACTATGTGCTGAAGTATTGCAAGGAATCGTTTCAGAACACGTCCATCATACTTGACTGTGAGCAGGCAATGATGATCACTCACCACAGCAAACCAGTTTTCACTAAGGTACCATTATCGTAGCATTATTTGTTGTTATCAGTAATTTATTGTTTAGGCTATTACACCAAGCAGTATAACTTATTTCTAGCTTAACTGCTGGGAAGGTAACAGAAGCATATGGGAGTTCCGGCTTTCCTCCCGTATATTCAAGCTGTGTTTGCACTCAGTACTGGCTCAGCGCCTTGGAAGCGGACATGAGCACTGCTTGCATTGGCCACAAAGCTCTGAGAGTGCTGTTGACTATCGGCTATTTACCTCACTTATTTGCCAATTTGTTGTTAGCTTGAGCTGTGTCAGTTTTGTGGATGATGCATTTACAGTTTTTGTTTAATAATGCATTATTTCAGAGCTGACCAGTGAGTTGATAATGAAAAGAGATAAAAATACAAAACTTTAATATCAGCTTACCTGATTGGGGTTAAGGCAGAGCATGTTCCCTAGTTTTGATCCAATATGGCAGGTGGTGTTCCGTAGCTCTGAGGTGGGTTTCCTTGTAGAACTGTGGACATTTTTCATAACGTTTAGCTAAATGCCATTCTTTACGAACACATAACATTAACGTGGTGCTTCACCTGGCTGTGACTGGCAGGTGGTAACGGAAGGCCGGCTGGTGCTTGAGTTTACATTCGATGATCTGATGCGCATTCGTTCGTGGCATTTCATGACAAGACAGCACCATGAGTTGGTGCCTCGCAGTGTTGCCATTGTCCAGGTGTGCTTCTTTTTCTATAATCTACATTGTGATGTTGTGCAGTTGCAGTTCAATGGAGGGCAGAAACATTGTAGCATTACTGTGTTGTAGCAAAACATCCTAACTATGATGTTGCTCAAATATCACCATCAGCAGACTTATAACTCATCTCGGTATGTAACCAGCCACCCCGCTTAACTCAGTCTGGCCATCCTTCCATGGGTAGGTGCAATGAGTACTGGCAAAGGCTTGGGCTTAAACGGGCACACAGCGGCGCATTGCACTATCAAATCAGTGGTCATGCAGTTTAAACTGGTGTCTGGCTGAGGGCCGGCTAGCGAGAACGACATCATCATGTGAGTCTTATTGCTTGGGAAAGACTATTTTGTAATGTGTTGATGTTACTATGCTGATATGCTGCTGTGTGGTCGCAGGAGCCTGGAGTGGCCGAGCAGCTCTCTCAGAATATCACCCGCCAAGGCTTAACCAACACAACTCTCAATTTCCTGCGAGTAAGTGCTGCTGTCATTTTTTCTGCACTCAGTTATCGCTACATAATAAGAATACTATTCTATATTGTAGTATCCTAACGTGTTTATTTATTTATTCTATGCCTTTACTAGGTTAACGTAGCCATCTGTTGCTCCGGATAGGATGTGGTCTGCTGATCATGTCAAGTTAAAGCATGGTGCGTTCACTCGTGTTGGGTAACACTTGTGATGCCATACGGCAGGTGACTCTGAGATGTGGTTATATTGGTAGAGCTCTGTAGAACACACTTCATGTTTTTGGGTGCATTGTGATGTAGTCATGCAAGATAGCTATTAGACACACATTTTCATGGCTAGTCATCAGTCAGGTGAAATAGATTTTTTGGCTGTGGAGCATCACTGTCTCCTCATCAATAACAAATTGTACTATTTGATGACAAGAGGCATTGATTGTCAGTTTGACACCATAACTGTAACACCTGCAAGCCAGCCAGCCAGTGAATACTTGGCATAATGGAATATGCTTTGCATTGTAGTGATCATAATGAGGCATCGTTAATTATATGTGAACAAGAGAGTGAGTAGATGTTAGTAGCAGAAACTTGTACGTGATTTCTGAATTCTGGTGGAGGTTGTCATCAGCTGCATTCTGCCTTCCCAAGGACATGTGTTGTCACTCAGACAGACCTACAGCAACTATGGAGACAAGTGTTTTGTGGCTGCCGGGTTGAAACTATGGAACAAGCTTCCAGCTCATCTGAGACAAACTGATATTTACATTGAACAATTTAAGCAGTTACTAAAGGGTTGACACATGTTGTGACTAACTGATAAATTTGTGTCTTTCGAGTTTGCTTGCTTATTTTCTTGACTTATGTTTGTGCCTGTAGTTGTGTGTGATCCTGGAGCCAATGCAAGAGTTGATGTGCCGACACAAAGTCTATGGTCTTAGTCCACGCGACTGTCTTAAGACTACGCTGTTTCAGAAGTGGCAGCGTATTGTCGCACCCCCTGGTCAGTTTATGAACTATAGAATTCATAAAGTTACAACTGTTTTGTTGACTTTTGGCTATTACTGTTGCCTTTCTCTGAATCAGTTTTGTTTGCTGCTAGACTTAATAAAGAAATTTTCAATAAATGCCAAGAATACCTAGTGACTTAACTTAGGGAGATCTTTGAAAATATGAGGGAAAATTCCGAGCAGAGGAAAGTTTTGAATGAGATATTGACAATGACTTTACTTTGCACACTTGCGGCTGAGGAGCCGAATAGCCAAATAATAGTGCAACAGTGCAAAACAGCAATAATAACACAGTGTAAGCACAAAAATGTAACATAGTTCATAGTATAACTTAGTCCATAAAAACACAAATAGGCCTACAACAAATATAGAACTGGGGTATGGCTAGAGGTATATATTTGATTGGTATTTACTGAAGCAAAAATTTATAAATGACTGAAACTTTTTTGTTCGTGAGGTTGGGTGAGGGAAAGGTGTGCTAGAACGTAGCCTGGAAGTTACAGAAGTGTTGCGAGGGAGTGGGAGGAGGTGATGGAGACATGAAGCCGGATTGCACATATTTTGAAAGAAAGATCGGGACCATTTATTGCGCCTATCTTTTAATGAATTTAGATTAGAGACAATTAGGAGATCGGTATATGACATACTACGAGAAAAGTTTGAAGATAATATGTATTGCTCGTTTTGGGATTGATTCCAACTGCTCAGATTGGGCGCAGGTAATAGAATAATGCCATACTGGGGAGGCATACTCAAGACCCGGGCGAATTACTGACGTGTAAAAAGTAGTAATTGGTGTGGTGGGACACCTGCTCTCTTGAGTTGTTTTAAACAGTAGAGTCGCTTACTTGCTTTTGATATGATGATATTGATGTGGGTAGTCCAAGATAGACTGGCTAGCATCAAGATTGATCCCAAGTAACTTAAAATTGGTTACCCGTTGGATTGGGCCAGCTGCAATTGAGAGGGGAGAAATGGACGACAAATCTATTCGACCTAATATCATTTCTTTAGTTTTAGATGTGTTTAGCTCCATGTCATTATCAACAGTTTAGGTAAGTAGTGAGCTCAGATAAGCTGTCACATTGGAAGGAACATTTGTTTGAGTTATGAGTTCAGGCAGGGTAGTATCGTCAACAAATTTGTGTACTTCATAGTTTGCTCTCAGGTCGTCAGTCATAACAATGAACGAGAGGGGTCCGAGTTTAGAGCCCTGAGGCATGCTGCCGCGGAGTGTATTCTAAGAGGAAACATGGCTACCTACTCTTACTCGCTGACATAGGTGACAAAGATATGATGCAAACCATTTAAGCAAGCGTGTGGGCACAGGCATACCATTTAAGCAAGCGTGTGGGCACAGGCATACCATTTTTTACTGTGTTTCATATTAAGCTGTTAAATTGTTTGTGAAGATGTATATGCCAGGTAGTGTTTGAATGAATCAGAATGAAGTTTGATTCATTATTTTTCACATATGAAAGAAGGCCTTAACTGATAGCCGACCTGAATATGAAAAAAATTTGTAATGTAATGTAACGTCTTTATTGAGGATGGGCTGTAAATGCAAACTTCATGTAAAGAAGCCAGATAATCAGCAGAAGCCAAAAACTTCTTGGTTAGAAACAGTGAGCAGTGTACGAAAATAGGCACTAAGCTGCCATGACTTTGAAATGCAAAATGTCACGTATTGATCACTTTACAAATAAAATATAGCAAGCAAATGCCTATATTGTTTTTGCACACTTGGCTTATGTAGTGGCTTCAGCACTGGCTGGTTGCTTAAGTGCTCACCTACCCCACAGGTACGGTAAAACCTGTATATTTGTAAATCAACATCAAAAGCACTGGTTCATACAGAATTTTTTTATTTCTCCACCACCAACATAGTGGCCAGAGGCATTATGTTTTTAAAGTGTTTGTGCATCTGCGTTAGTCTCGAATAAACATTATTAACAAGATATCTTGGGTATTTGTTGATGGAATTTGACCAAGCTTTCACCACTAACGGGTTTGGGGCAAGGATGAACGCATCAAATTTTGGGTCAAAAGGTCAAGGGTCAAGGTTATGGTGGGGTCAAATATGCCTAAAATGCACTTTTTGGCTTTGTAGTTGTCATATGTTGGCGGAGGCATAATAGTCGATGGAGTCATAACCACCATCTAGTTTTTCGATCTTTGGAAATGTCGTTGACAACAGATAGGATATTTATCCCATTCTGCTCTCTCAACATGACGTGTGATGTGCAGAAACGTCTCGACCTGCTGCCAAGCGTCGTAAGAAGAAACCGACGTCTGGAGCTGGGAACACAGCACCAGTACAGAGTGGAAGTCCAACTGCAGCACGCCACAAGAAGTCACCAGGACCAGTCATGTTTGGATCCGTCGTTGAGGTATGTCGGTATTTTGCCTTTCCCTTTCTAGTTAAAACACCAGTGTGCAAATTCTTGTTATTCGACAGACTCACAGCTTATTTTAGCATGTGTCAGGGTACAATACTTCTATGGGTGCTGTGGCCATCAGTGGCTTTGCCATAGCACTTTTTTACTGTGCTATATTTTCTGTTTACACGAGGCTCAATATTTTCAAGTACAGGAAGTTTGCACTTCAGACATCGTGAGTTAAATGCTGGGATTACAAAATTGTTGTTTTTTGGAAAACCACTTTAATTGTGAACTGCTTTAATTTCCAAACCCTAACCCAGTAACCCTGTGGCACGTATTTGCACAGTTTTACCTTCAGAATAGAGGACCTTTGGAATAGCGGGCCTTTACCAGATTAACAGATCAACTCTGAGGGTGGGTTTCTGAATCTTAACTGGCCGGTCAAGTTAGTGTTAACTGACAGATTTGCATAACTTGCATTTGCCGTTGCACTAACCAATGGTTATAATGGCCATGAATTTAACTGGCCGAAATCGGCCAGTTAGCTAACCGTCCGTCGATCGTAGTTGTCGTATTTAACGCAACTTTTGTACCATTTTGCAAGCAGTTTGTTGAGGAATGTGATACTATAGAGCAATTTTACCATATAGCAATGTTTTCAAAACGCTCGAGGAGACGTTTGCTGCTACACATTTTACTACAAAATCCATTCATGAATGGACAAAATGGCTGTCCACAATAGTTTGGCTGGCTCATGGGCTGGCTGACGAGTGCTTGCGCTTATTAATATTCATGACACCCACCTGCCCTAGGCAGAAGTGATTAGCTTCGTCCGCATCATTGCTATACAACTATAGTTTACCATTCAGTTAGCTAACGGCCAGTCAAGGTTTTGTTCAGAAACGCGCACAAACTTAACTAGCAAATTACAATTAACAGACGGTTTACTAACTGATCAGTTTACTAAAAGATCCAAAAACCGGCCCTGAATGCTATACTTAGACCTGTATGATATGTTGCTTTTTTGAAGTGTCCAGTCTCCCATGGTTTCTAAGGATGGGTTAAATGTTGATGACAGGACGTGATGTTGGTTGGGGAGCCGACACTGATGGGCGGTGAGCTGGGAGATGAAGATGAACGTCTGATCACTCGGCTGGAGAATGCTCAATACAAGCCGGTCAGTGACGAGGACGCTGATTTCAAGCCACTGAGTCACCAGCCCCCCAGCCTACAGATGTGTCCCCCCGCCGGACAGCAGAACTCATGGCAGCAACAGCAGCAGGATGGAAGTGGAAAGAATGTCATCGGACTGTGCGGAGCTGAGACCGGTTTACCACCGTCAAACGGATGAGCATCTGTTGCAAATACTGCAGTAGTTACGGTAGTTAGTTTGTGTATGTTAATGGCTGATTGTATGCGCCATTTTCATCATAGGTTGTTTACCTAGAAAGCATTCAGAAAGTGCAGATGTCCAACAAGGCTGACTGACTATGACGGCAGCGCCCAAAACTTGTGTTTTGTGTCTTGAGGACGATTTGCTAGCAGCAGATGCCATCTTGTTCTGGGAGGAAGGACAAACCACAAATAGGCCTATTTATAACATTAAAATCAATATTTATTAGGTTATAATCTGAAATTGTTTCAAATACCATACATTAGCCATTTGCTATTAATTTTATGAACGGTGTGTTTAATTACGGTCTTGCTGGCACAGCAGATAGGACCATTTTAGTATGCAAACTTGTGCAAATTTGGTGTTGAGTGCTTAATAATTTTTCTGGGGCTTAGACTTCACTCATATCTTGTGGCCCTTCCTCAGACTGCATTTGCTTTGTGCTTTGGCCCCTCCATTGTCAGAATGAGTTGTATCTCAGGCTCTGGATGATAGCGTCATCATATTGGGCCATTAGACAAGTTCATTCTAGTGTATGCTATTGTTACTAGTATTTGTTTAGATAGTCCGAAATGCATTGTTTATGAGGGCGCTTCTTGTGAGAACATTTCATCCTGTCTCAGCAGTGTATAATAGTGATTCAGTGATTAGAATTTTTTTCGTTACATTTGTGTTGTATTGTATGTTTACACATTAATGATACGATACTCTGGTATGTATATCTAGTCATTTTTATGTTCACAGTAGTACGGCTTTGTGGCGTGAAATGACTTAATTGTACATATGTTATTGCCAGATTAAGTTTGCATGTTCTTTTAATAAAAGTTGACAAATGCAACATGAAATTATGTTTTAAAATATTCAAATGTGAAAAAGATGAAAAGTTCATTTCATCGTGTGTCCATAAGTTGAAACTGTGATCCAGTGTTCAACAACAATCACTGCCTTAATTAGGGGTCCTAAAATTTAGGGGCCCTAGGTTGCAGCTTCGTTACCCTAGCACCTAATCTGGTTCTGATAGTTGTCGTTGTCTTAATAAGTTATAATAAATTCATCAAATTACAACCTTCTATTATTGTTTTTGTTGACGTTTCAGCAACCGCTACTGCCTTCGTCGGAACAACTGTCTGCCAGGTGTAGCTGCAGTGGACAGTAAGTAGTCATAGATGTGTGGAAGTTGGTAGGACCCCTCGTCTTGGTTTATAATACCAACTTCCACACATCTATGACTACTTACTGTCCACTGCAGCTACACCTGGCAGACAGTCGTTCCGACGAAGGCAGTAACGGTTGCTGAAACGTCAACAAAAACAATAATAAAAGGTTGTAATTTGATGAATTTATTATAAATTGTTTAGTTACGTTTCAACCTATGAGTCTATTCAAAGGCTTGTCATTGTTTTGTTTGGCTTTTGTCTAATGTTATAGTATATTATAATAATCATATTGTAAGTGTGCATCATGTTATTATTTTATATGTGAAGTTGGTGTTTGTTTATCATTTTAGAAACTTATTGCCAAGTGTGTTCTGTGACTTATTGACTGAAATAACATTTTACATTGTGTTTCATAAACATTGTTTCCCTCCAGTATGACACAAAGTTGCTCTTTGATCGGTTGGCTCATGCCTGTCGGTGACTGGCACAGTATTATTTTGTTCCTGCATAGATTCCACTAAGCCAGTATCGTTGAAGTAGTACTTGTCTCTGACTTAATTCTGCCACGATGATGCCTGTCCACCTGCTGATATTGCATACTTGTTTGGCACAGTTATTTGTGTGATGCAGTTGTATCCTTCAAAGTGATTGAGTGATGGCTTAGGACGATGTCTTTAGTGGTAGCTGTGTGGTTTTCACGTCAACCAAACGACATTTTTCAGCCACTGCAGGCATTCTCTGGTCTCTCAGTGCATGCAAAATTTGTTTGCAGTTGGGGCTGGGGGTAGCTTAAAGTGTTCCCCAGATTCTCTAGCAGATGGAGATGGTGCTCACTGCCACTGCTTGCAAGAACTACTGCCTGCCATTGGCCTTTGGCCTTGAACTTTGGCCTTTTTGGCCTTGGGAGTGCACACTGGTGGGGGATCTAGAATTTTGGAATAGGGGTGGAGGCAGAAGGGTACGGGGTAGGGTCTGGAGTATGTGGTGGCAGCAATAATGCATTTTTGTGCAACATTTTCAGTTGGTTATAAAATGCATGATGTCAATAGGGGTATCAGCTGTCTCCCCAGCCTCTCGTATCGTCTCTGAATCTGCCACTGATGCACACTGCAAGGCAAAAATTTCTTGCTACACCACTTGTGCTGTGTGAAGTGTACATAATTGACTTCACTGGATTATTGAAAATTGTCAAACAAGTATGAGTTTCTGTGTGATTTCATTCATTGGATTTTTAAGTTATCAGAAATTGAAATAAGTAGCTTGTAAGCTTGTGACAGCTGCTGTTTGCGATGTTATCATTCCATTTGTGAAAGATCAATAGGGTAGTACGTTCATGCTGTGCTTGCTGTGTTTCGGGCTGGCTGGTGTTTAGAGCATAAGAATATTGGACAAAGTATAATAATATGCATGGTATGCATATGTATCTGATATGAATTGCAGTTGACTGTAGTTTTTAATATATACAGTTTGGTAAGTAAAATTTGGAAAATAAAAGGCCTGTATTGCTGCATTTACTGGCATTTTATTCGTTACTGCATTTCAAGGTCTAACAGATAATTTATATAACATAGAACCATATAGCTTCATTGCTGTGCTGTTTGCTCTGTGTTGGTAATAGGGAATGCAACCCGGGTACTTGAAAATGCGGCCGTTTTTAAACCCGTAAACCCAGGTTTGAGAACAGACGAAAACCCGGGCTTATGGGTTTAATTTTGGGTGTCAATCAACGATAGCTTTTACTTTTTTGGGGCCGACTGTTAAGCTGTAAGCTTAAAGGTACGAGTTGTCGTCTGTCGGTCTGTTTGTACTCTGTAACGGATGCATTGTGGCTAACCGGTAGGTATAAGAGTAAAGCTATTTGCATGAATATTTAGCCATGTCAAAAGTAACCTAGACATGCAAAATTTGGATGATGCAGTCAGTGTTTGAATTGTGAAAAATTAGCTGGGGGTACCCGGGTTTGGAGACTGTCAAACCGTAAACCCGGGTTTGAAAAATACACCCCGAGTTTGCATTCCCTGGTTGGTAATACCACAGCATATATACTGTGGTTATATATGCTGTGGTAATACGTTCTGTTTATTGCAGCTACTGTCAGGCATATATATTTTGCTGGCTTTTCATGTCTAGTTATTAATATGTAATAGTTATTGTGCTTAATTACATATTACAGGATTGCACACCACCAGTATTGTGACATGACAAATACTAACTGAATAAAACTGTTAGACTTCAAATAACTGAAAATCCAACGTTAAGACTACAGGGTGCGGCAAAAAAGTGGACCCCTAAAGTTTTTCGTTGTTTTCTCAGCAACCGTTCGGAATTTTAATTTGAAATTTTACTGATTTATTTATAAAAATCTTCTACATCTAACGGCCAAGTAAAAATGTGATTCTGTTGAAAACGACGAATGTTACAGACTTTTGAACATGACCGCCTACCGATTTTTCAGCATTCAAAAATGATCCGGCTACACCACCATAACATCGTTGAAACAACGCAGTTAAATAATGATCAGATGCCAGAATTCCGTTGTCACTGCGAATGTTCGAAGTGTTCACTGCCAGCTTTAAGCTACAACACCAGCCTCCAGTCGCTTTATTTGGGAAATCTTTTACAGCCTTGTCGATCCATCCCTGTGGCAGGTTGCTCCATAACCTGAAGCGCTTTCTTGAGTTTGGCGCTTGTTTTTGGTTTTGTTTTAAGCTTGTGGTAAGCCTCCGACATTGCACCCCATGTGAGATAGTCCATTGGGTTTATATTCGGTGAATTTGGAGGCTATTTGTCTTTTATGATGATATCTGGACAGCTGGCTCGCAGCCAGTTCTGTGCGCTGCGCAGCGTTGCGCGCTGTGTGTGCTGACGCGCCATCCTGATGGAAGATGAATCCGGTGGGCAGCTGGCAATTGCTTTAAAGGAATGATAATTTACTGATAATTTATAAACAGTATAAATTACTGTTTATCAAAACGTCACTGTGACGTCATCGGCAGTAGCATGTAACCAGTTTTTGAAAATTAAAAAGCATTTTTAAACATTTTTAATGCTGAAAAATCAGTAGGCGGTCATGTTAAGAAGTCTATGACTTCATCGTTTTTCAACAGAGTCACATTTTACTTGGCAATTAGATGTAGAAGGTTTCACTAAATAAAGCTGTAAAATTTCATGTTAAAATCCCAAATGGTTGCTGAGAAAACGGCAAAAAATTTTAGGGGTCCACTTTTTTGCCGCACCCTGTATATTTAAAAGCACCTCATGCCAACACGACATCCTATCTGTGCCAACCAATAGGCTAGCACTAAGCTGGTTCCCAGTAATTATACTATAGCACGGATATATGGCGCAGGCATATATAGTGCAGTTGAAGCAGGTCTGCCGAGTCCCTGCGTAGCCGACTGGTAGCGTGAGCATCTGCTGCCCGAAAGGTCCCAGGTTCGAGTCCTCGTGCATGCAAACATTTTGCAACTTTTTCTCTTCGCTGTCGTAATAATGTTACAAAAAAGTAAAGTGAGCGTAGCGACAACATCTAACCCCAAGTCAGAAATTTATTGCCTGAAAAAAATTAATTATGACTCACATTTTTGCATATTATAGGATTAGGGTCAGTTAGGGTTAGGGATAGGGTCAGTGGTTAGGGTTTGTGCCAGTGTTCGTTCATTATGCAAAATTTATGAAATTGTTCCGCACAGATTTCTCGTCGTGCTGGTGCGAGATGCTTATTTATATTTGATGTCTGGTTTCAAGTTTTATTTGCTAGTATTCAGTAGTGTCATTTCACTAAATGCTTGGGGGGTCCACTCTCTCCCCCTTCTTT
>Ga0056128_1007141_pt1 | contig 14096 bp, 8 predicted proteins | sample WorMetLIZISLAND2_FD_71113 | JGI IMG/M metagenome (GOLD analysis project Ga0056128, IMG submission 71113) | Marine gutless worms symbiont microbial communities from Max Planck institute for Marine Microbiology, Germany - Olavius geniculatus... ... | reverse complement strand
GTCATCGATGTTGATAAATCCAAAAAGCCTGTCACAAGTGCTTGTTATGATAAGCAGCATGTATGTACCTATCTGCAACCGTTTTCACATTATTCGAGCCAATAACTGCAAAATGACGTCTTTTTAGGGGGGGGTACCCCTCTTCGTCGCCCTCGTTCGAAGGGAACCCCTGCACCCAGTGGCACGAAATTTTGTCACGATAAACTAGAGACATTGGGGCAGCCCACAGTGAAGATTTCGTGATCCTAGCTTGCACCGTTTTGATACAATTCACGAGTGTGACAGACAGACGGACAGACAGAGAGACGGACAGACGCCCAGACGATGGCAAAGACGCGCGAAGCATTCTGCTTTCGCGCCTAAGAACGAAAATCATCCACTTTGAATGATCTTGAACGGTCATTACACATTTTGCTATGCTAAGTATGTGTCTTTCTGAGCTTCTTTTAAAAACCTTAAAGAAAGTAGACTTTACTGTCAGCGGCAAAAATACAACTCAAAGATTCTAATTTTTAGCGATAGGTTTATAACTTTTTACCGCTTGTACAAATATTTGTTTGTGTTTGCTGTAAACGGCGGCAAATGGTTCAGCAATATCCTATGTTCGAACTTCCAACTTCGTATAAATGAACACAGACAGCCTAGCTTGCGGATCGTGATTTGCAGAATATATTGGATTCGTCGACGAAGTGACTACTTGTTTTCTGCATGGTGCAGTTCCTAGCCAGCGATTTAGCTTGCGCCAGTCTTGTTCCCACTTCCGACGCGCAAGCAGCAGTCTAGCGTGACGGCAACTCAACAGTGCATACTGTATGGTTTAATAATGGCATCCACGCGCTAAAGACGTGTTAGGGCTTATAGCTCCAAGTCCAAAGTTGCAACTGCTCTCAGTATCAAAATAAACACAGGCGACTGCTAACTGCTAAGCGTCCAATAGTTAGGCATACAATGCAATTATTAGTCACACATTAAGTCTATAGGGGCGTCTCTTGTATTTGGATTACTGTACCATGTATACACTGTGTGCGGTGAAAAAGTAAACCCGTAAACATTGTACAATAGAAATGTCAAATACGAATAAATCTAAATAAAATTTCGTACACTTAATCCCAATACACTGCTAAAGAGATTGCCAAATTTCGTTGAACAATATTATTCTTAGCGGAGTTTTTAACTGTTCAAAATCGATGGGAAAATACATCCGTTACCAATATGACGTTACGGCCTACTAGGCCTACAGTCGTTCATCGGCAGTGGCGTTTATTGACGCAATCAACGTAAACAATAACGTAAACAATAAAAACAGTATTTTCTGCCGCCAATTGTGTTTTAATTAAACTGTTTAGACAAAGGAAAAGTTTATGGTGGAATTTATGAAAATTCTACATATAACGCGGTCTCTGGCGTAAGCAACGATGCTGTGTACGCCTAACCTATATAGGGGAAAGTACCCCAATGTGAGCCATCTTTTTGTTTTTCGTCCATTGTTCAAACTACACGGTGTTTCATAAACGACCTTTTTTCATAATTTACTTAAATGATAAGCAAAAATATTCAATTAACAGCTACATTTTCTTGAAATATTTTGAATTAGTATTTCTTCAGTTACAACCGATATAAATTTTGTGTAAATTGATTATCATTTAAGTGAATTACAAAAAGGGTTCTTTATGAAACACTGTGTATATATCAGCTCTAATGCCAGAATATGGTTTTCAGTGTTGAAAGCCGTGGCAGACCGTTAGAATATTTTCATTAAAAGATTCTGCGATATATCAAAATTGTGGTTGATTTAAAAGCAGTAAAGTGCTCGTGTTACGGGAACCTGCAACCTAATGTGAGCACACCCAGTTCTTTAACGTGAGCAGACTCTTAACAACGCACATTCTACTATATCTAATGTGAACACGCCTGTCTTCCAATGTGAGCACGTGTCTTCACAACGTCAGCCTTGTTCATGACATGGGATCGAAAGAAATTATTTTTCTGTTTAGGTCTATGCACAGTCCAATCAGACAAATTATTTCCTTCGACACAATGACGCGCATCTTCTACATGCTTAACTCCGGCATGGTGCTCACATTAAGGTCGCGTGAGGGTGTTCACATTAGGGCCGCTAAGCAGCTTCATTTTAACGCCTGGCAACAAACAAGAAATTTGAGCTAATGTTCACGAGACGCGCGAAAGCCTATAACAGTTACTGGCCAACAACGATAAAATAACGACTTTTACGGGGGTATGCCCTCGTGCGCAGATTTCCTTGAACCTAGAAAATCCAGACTTGAACCGTCAAAATCTACGTTTAATGCTAAAAATTTCATAGGCAGCGTTTCCATGTCTATCTCAATTGGTTTCGGCGCAATTCGTTCTTGAATTGTGTCTCGCGGCCCAAAATCGCCAAAAAATCCATAAAACCTCCTATTTTAGCGTTCAAGGTCATCCAAGGTCATTGAATTCGGTGGCAATCGCGAGCCAGTGTACGACTTTCTATCAGTGATTAATAGTAATCTAAGCCCTATCTCGCACCCTCATTGAGATACAGCGATTTATTGGCCAGAAATAGCAAATTTTTCCCACTCTCCTTTCATTTAGCGCCCTCGTTTGGAATGACCCCTTTCGAATTTATGGAAAAGCTTTACGGTTCCTGAGAATAGAGCCTTCCAGGCAGCCGATGGTAAAGATTTGGTGATCTTAGCTTGCACCGTTTTTGACTGATCCACAGACAGACAGACAGAGAGAATTGCGATGGCTAAGACGCGCTGAAAGCAGTAGCTGCGTAGCGCGTATTAGCTATGGTAATTCTGTCCTGGTGTCTTGGTGTCTTGGTGTCTGTCACGTCTGTTGGCAACCGAGGTGAGATAGAGACTACGAATTTTCATCATATGATAGCATATTGTCTCTAGTATTCCGTGACAAAATTTCATACCGTGAAATTAATATTTAATGTATTTATTCCAAAAATTCCAAAAAAAATTACAATGGCGCCGGTGGGGAAAATTAAACAATTTTTAAACGGTCATAACTTTGGCTGTGTATATAAGATAAAGTCGTAATTTTTTGTTCTAGAACATGTTTTTCGGAGATGGCCAATCTAACAGTGTCATTCAAATTTACCCCGGACTCTCCTTTGTTGCCTTGGCAACGAAATTTGAGACAATAGGGTTTTAATTCCTAGAAAATAGAGGATTTGTGTGATCTTGTGCGATTTTTGACTGCAAAAGAGTGAAGTGCGACGAAATGGATGAAGATAAACCGATAATAGCTGCGAACAGGAACTGCCATAAGCTCTCGCGCGTCTCATGAGCATTATCTCAGATTTCTTGTTTTATTTCACTGGAGTGCATTTCGGTGCACACGTTAGCTAAAGTGATGTGTGTACCGCCTCTGTTTGTGTTTTAAATGTTTGCTGTTATTGCACGACAAATAAAGTTGTAGACAAAGCTGGGCAGTAACAAAGTTACATGTAATTTAATTACGTAATTCAATTACAAATTAAAATTGTAATTTGTAATTTAATTACATTTGGTTTTGATGTAATTTGTAATTGGTAATTTAATTGCATGGTCATGTAATTTGTAATTTCAAATTACATTACAGTTTACAATTACATTTGAGAATTTCAAGTGGTAACATCTGTTAGTTTTATATTAAACACCATGTCGATCTCTCTTATTTACTTACTACACTTTGACATGTGATTTACATTTTTAGTTATAATTGTTTTTTGCACCAGTTGTTTTTTTTTGTAACAAGATAATGTTCAATGCATTTCGATAGTTTACAGTATATGTCCGTATAAGCCTAAATATAATCAGCGAGCTGTTTAGATTGGTAGAAAAAAATCAAACAGTTTAATTTGAAATTGTACAACAGCAATGATCCTTTCATCCTTCTCTATTATTTTAACTAAACAATAAACATTGTCAATTACGAAACCATTCGATTCGTCACCAGTGCTTTACTATAAATGGTCCATCGTCATTGCGTCTATCTTGCACCGCTACGGAGATATGGCGCTTCAAATATTGGACGCACGGACGTGGACACGGAAAGAAAGATGGAAAAAAGGAAAGAGAAAGTGAAAGGAAAAAAGGAAGAGAAAAGGGAAGAAGAAAAGGAATGGAAGGTAAAGGAAGAGGAAGAGAAATGGAAAAGGGAAGGGAAAGGGAAAAGGAAGGGAAATAGGGAGTATTGCAGCAACATAACAGAACTCGATGCAGTTACCAGTTACATCAGCAGTCTTTCTTGGGCCTTTTAAAACTACATCTAACTGCTTCATATCAAATTTACGAGTTTCACAGGGGAAGGAAAAGAAGAAGGGAAATGGGAATGAAAAGAGAAGATGGAAAGAATACAGATTAAGAAAAGTTGGACGCACGGTCGCACGCACGGACACTCAGGTGATTGTATACTCTGTACAATGTTATGCATTGCATTTGCATTGGACAGACGTAGACAGTAGATAGCAGAAGGTCCATTTCGTTAATCGTGAAATGAACACTGAACAGTTTGCATCGCCGATCGTTTGTCAAATCATAAAACATTTCTGCAGTTGCTCTTTTCCCAGGCCTTGAAGGTGACATAGACTTTCATGTGATGTAGTCTTTAGACCTACGTGATGTAACTTACATTTCTAAATATAAGTTGTGTTTGTAAATAGTGTAGACAGTAAGCGCCTTAGTTGACATTACCAGGTAATTGGTGTGCTGCAGCTTGCTTCTGGTGTTTTTGGTCTGATAAGAAATAGTGACTGCATTACTAGTGTACTACTGCTAGTTTGCTAAACCTATGAATGTATTTATAATTAATCTTGTGATACTAATTGGGAAACAAGATTAGCAATTGCATGTAATTTGTAATTCAAGTAGCCTGATTGAAATTACATAATTTGTAATTTGTAATTGAATTACATTTGAGCCAGTAATTTGCCCAGCTCTAGTTGTAGATTATAAAAACGGCATGTGTGCACGTATTTGATGAATCGTTTTACCGGTGTGACGAAATAAAGAGCGAACGTCTGCACTCAGTCAGCGCCGCGAGTCATTTTCTGTCGTTTAGTCCATTATGTCAGGCTCAGCCTATATAGGGGCTTACGTACTTAGTGTAAATTCACCTCTGTCGACGGTGTGCACTCAAACTGTAGGCTCCTATACAATAACTATTTACCGTAGGCTTTCTTCACGCTTGGCTAGTAATTTTGCGAAACCATGGCGCGTGCACAGCAATAAATTATTATGTCAAGTCTACCAACGTCGACATTTACTTTTGACTAGTGTGTCTGTCCCCATTTTATGCCGACTGTTTGGTATATTATGCTTTATGATCTGAGTAAGTGGTGGCATAATATACGGGGTACTGTCCCATATATCAAGCAGCGTAGATGGCCGCGGGGATTGGGGGGTTGAAGTTTGAACCCTCTGAGCAGACCGTCTTCTTTGTACATAAAAACTAATAACTTAGACCCTAATAACTTTTTTCCAAAAACTTAGTTTTTACGCGCGATAGTTATGCAAAGTGCATCTTATCTATCACAGAGTCGTCCGTCTGTCTGTCCGTTTGTCTGTCACACTGCAGTATTGTGTTTAAACGAAGCAAGCATAAGATCACAAAATTTTTACTATGGGTTGCGACAAAGATTAGTTTTTCGTGACAAAATTTCGTGCCAATGTGTAAGGGGATTCCCCTAGAACGAGGGCGTCAAAGAGGGGTACTCCCGCAAAAGTCTTTTTCTTACCGATGTTAGCTCGTCTAGCGTAACAAGTATTCTAAGCATAGCGCATGTGACGCGTTTTGAAAAGGGAGGGAGCCTATCCAAATTTGACGCGTCCGTACGAAGACCTTCTTGAAGCTGTATAGGAGGTCAAAACTTGGCCCCAAATCCGAGACCCTCGTACGAAGGATTTCTCAAACCTATACGGAGTCGAAGCTCAAACTATTATCATCTACGTTTAATTGTGAAAATTTCATGCGCAAGTTATCTTGGTATATATCCAGACATTTTAACATAGGCCCAACTCATTCTTAAAATGTGCGCCGCAGCCTTAAATCGCGAAAAATTTACTAAAGCCTTATATTTTTGGTACTTAAGATGGTTAAAGGTCGTTGATTTTGGTGGCAATCGAAAAGGCGTATGAGATTTTTTAGTGATTAATACACCGTGTCCCAATAAAAAACAGTCAAAATTGTTTCAGTTATAACTGTGTTAAATTTCTACTAAATTTGATAATTTTGGCACAACGATGGCCAAGAAGATAGAATTATGTGAATTATGTAAGGCGCACTTATTTTTTTACCTCACCTAATTTATGTCAACGCACTACCGTGTGAAACATAGATGCTCCAAATTGTTGCATATTGCTGAGCTGTTGTCTCCTCTCCAGTAAACGCTGTTCAGCTCCGCTGTAAGTTGACACTGTTAGACATTATCATTATTATCAATGACTTAATTAAACACACAATAACCTGAAATGTTGATTATTTAGCAGAATTATAAATTTGTATAGGGCCTAATAACTCGCTTGCAATTTATCAAAGTTTATGCCTAAAGTGCATCCTCCATACACGGACAATGATTTAGATGCAAGTTGCAACGCCACTGACTGATAAAACAACATTCACTCATCGATTAAACGTTTTTAAAGCTCGTCAGTCACCTATTTGTTGTCTGCTAATTTTACCGTAAAGTATTTTATACCACAAAATTATTAAATCACGTGGCGCTTTTTGTCAAATTGATGATGCACAGGTGAGCAATCTAATACAAATATCACCACGAAATGTAACAATTTGGAGCATCTGTGCTTCACTCGGTAGTGCATTGACATAAATTAAATGAGGTGAAAAAATGCACTTTACATAATTTTTATCGTTTTGACTATATTTTTGCCAAAAATTATCAAAGTTGGTAAAAATTTGACAAAGTTGTGACAAAAACTATTTTGACTGTTTTTTATTGGGACACAGTGAAGTGACTTTGGCTCTAACCCGCACCCTGTCTGAGATACGGCGACAGACCTAGTGGCTCGGAATCACTATTTTTCCGTACTCTGAGAAGTCTCGACCGAGACCACATCCCTATGAGGAACACCACTAATGACCTTTTCGCAGCCCGATGAAGACCCGTTGATGCATACTCGTGGCTCCCGGCAATCTAACCAGTTTGTCAACCACCTCAGTACATCAGCCTCAGTACCATGACTAAGAAGTTTGTAAGTAAGCTTCTTGCGGGGGACTTTGTCGATTGCTTTTGCTGAATCAAGATAGATGACGTCGAGACATAATTCATCATCTATTGCTTTACTTGCCTTCTCCAGGAATGTTAGTAAATTGCTGAGACAGGATCTACCAACACGAAATCCACGTTGAGTTTCAAAAATTAACTGCACCTTTTTTAAAATGATTCACTATCTCCTCGCGTATAATGAACTCAAAAACTTTACACAACTGGCTGCAGGTGAGGCTAATGGGTCGATGGTTGTCTGCAAAGGGCGCTTTGCTACCTTTCTTGTTTACTGGACAGACATTCGCTCTCCTCCAGTCAAGTGGTACTACTCCATCGATCTGCAATGCTGCTATTATATATATTGCAAAGTGGTTCCACGAGCAATCATAACTAACATCTAGGAGACATAATGTCGTAGGGTCTCGGAACTTTGTCACCACGGATTCTGCAAAGAGCTTTTTTCACTTTGTCTTCGGTAATGTAGACTGATTCCAGTTTCTCTTCCTTTTGTCCCTGAAACACAGCTTATCCATATTATCCATTGTCTCACTAGTGAAAACTGTCGAGAAGTATTCATTAAATTTATTACACGTTTCTTCAGGTTTTGATGTTTTACTGCCGTCTTGCTGGTGTAATACTGTAGGTTTAACTGAAAATATAACGATAAACTTCTAATGTAAGTAAAAAACCTTTTTTATCGGAGTTTATGTTGTCAGCCATTTTTTTCAAATTTTATCCTAAGCTCTTCTCAGTTCATTTCGAGCTCTTTTATTTTGAGCTTTGACAGCCGGGTCACCGGGTGATTATTATCCTTGTGCCTGCGGAATATGCGTCATTTTTCTTCGCGGCCTTCTTTCTGCCCGTTGTACATATCTACGTTGTACATTAATACCCAGGTGGCAGCACTGATGCTGTCGCGCGTTACGTGAGCTTTTCTCAAATTATTTGTTTTTCCAGCCCTGCAAAAATCGCCCCCTATCGTTTGTTATCATATCGATTTCAAAAACATTATTATCTACCCATCACTAAATGGCACGTTGCGACGAAATGACGTCATGATTTGTTTACGTGTGATGTAAACAAATACGAAAGTCGCACTTTTTACTAGTTTCTGTCACTTGCAAAAATATTTCGAAGGCGGAACTTTTCAGTTGTGTAAGTTTAACCATCTACTGAAGAAGAAGTACTACACACAGGTCTGTGTAGATTGAAAGTGTTGTACATGACTAGTAAAATCGCGGCCTAGTAAAAGGCTGTGTGACGGTTGGAGATCGAAAAAGGTATTATCAGTTCGGCCGGACTGATATTAGAATTTGTATCTGTCCGGGGTCGAGGTAGGCGGACTAAGCTAAATATAGATCAATAGGCCAAAGGCCGTAGCCTGTACTGAAAGTATACCGATTCGAATATTGTGCTGTAAAATTTACCGAGTCTTAGTAGTTTAAATACAACAAAGTTCTTTTCTCCGTTAGAAGGCTGTAATTTTTCCCTTTCCAACAGTGAAAACCGTGTTAAAATCCATACAGTAACAGGGAAGATACTATGATTTTAACAGCTTGCATGCAACATGTGGTGCCATGTTGCAAGTGGTTATCGATTATGGCGGTAGGGTGAGCCGGCAAAGACTACAATTTGCGTCTATATTATCATGTAGGGTTCAGCAATTGCAATTAGGGTTAGGGATAGGGTTATGGTTTGGGTTAGGATTAGCATTTTAGAAAGATTTTGAAAGATTTATGTCAACAATAGTGGACACCATATATTACGTTCGGTGTTATTGTCAGTATATAGATCTGCACTGACAAATAAAGCAATATGAGGCTGTTGCCAGTATGGCTGTGTTATTAAAGCACTCCTTTGTGTAGCTTAAAAAGTATTAAAAACCTAAGTTAATGATCTACCATATAAAGAAATTCCTATCCTATATGCAAGAATATTATGTCACCCAGCTTTAATACAAGTAGGCTATTTATTGATGAAAGCCTGTAGATTACAACCAGAATATAAGATGAGAAAAATGAACCACAGTCAACATATTTTGATTACTTGCATACATAGTGACATGGGAAGAACAGGCACAGCACCGACAAGAAGATCACATCTCTCATTAGGCGATCGATTGTGTGGGGTTCGCATATTAGCGGTCCCTAAAAGTTACAAATTTGTCACCGACATTTAATTTGATCACCATATTTGCACTCAAGTAAACACCAACTATCGCAAGGTAAGGTGTGTGTACTGCCTATTTATAACCAAGCATTCCTATTGGCTACAATGACATCAGCCTAGCAAACATTCATTTGTCAGTGTGCCACGTACTGACAATAACATTTACGATATATTACTGTGAATTATGGGTAAGATATTGTGGTCGCTGCAGTGCAGGCAGTTGAAATAACTTGCCAAGTGGCTATCCAATGATAGTTGCTAGCTTGAGGAGCTGCTTGGCTGGACTGCCGACCTGTGAGGCTATGGCCGAGGTCGGGCAGTTGCTCTGGTGCCGCCGTGTCCGGGCCGGTATTTGTGACCACTGTTCGGTGGTTGTACTTACTGGCTAAGGCTGTTCAGGGCCAGACTGATAATAGATTCTGTATCAGTTGGGGCTGGACTGATAATAGCACCTACCATTGGAGATTACTTGTGCATAAGAGCATAGAATTAGGTTTGCTTTATGTAGTAAGCGAATAATGTGAGATTTTCTTTACTAATATTGTTTGCTGTTTTTTGCAATTTTTCAGCCACTTTAAACATAACTGATCTGTGGCTTTGTAGATATAGCAAGAGAGTCTGTTTGTTGGTTAATGCAGCAGAATGAACGAAAGTGCATCAGAAAAATCCAGTGATGATAGCAGTATGGTGTCAAATGAAAGTGTTCATGATTGGCACTCTGCTGCCTGCAATGAACACTACTGGAAGCAGTATTCAGACATTGCTTCTTGGATTACGAACTATCAGAAGAAATATTATGAATGGTGCCAGTTGATGAGCAGTTATCATGCTACAATGGCCAATTATATGTGGCAGAATTACATCACTGCCATGTCTCCTGCTCACTGGCAGCAGTATGGTTATTACGGACACCATGTACCATTTTCACATAATATGACGCAGTCAGGTGTTGCTACTGCTGCTTCGAGTTCTAAGTTTCAAAAGAAGTGTGGCAGAGGTCGCAGGAGACGACGAAAACGGTTGCGAGCAAGGAAGCAAAGCCTTCTTTCATCAGCTGGTGGTGTTGAGCTTCACATTGCAAACATTGATCCAGATGGTGATGGGTTGGATTTAGATTTTGGCGATGGTACTGAGGACTTGGAGTTTGAGTTTGAAATAACTGATGATCTGGTTGAATTTTTTGCAGAAACAGCAAGGCATCGTAAAGAGCGAGGTCAGGACGTTTGTTTCGTTTATTAAATTGTTTAATCTTTTTGCGAATGGCATAGTTGAGTAGTGACACATAGTTTGCTGTTTTTTATGCATCTTACAGGTGCTAAATGCAGGGTGAGAAATAGATGAATAGATTGCAGAAGTAGAGAATGTAGGACTATGATGCAAGACTGGAAAATCCAGTTCTAACCGGAAAACAACAGATAGTCGATTGGTCGTACTAGCAAAGTACCCACCCTATGGGCGGGTTACTTTGCTAGTGAAATGAACGTACACAAGAGTTTGGGAGGGGTTGTATGCAGTACGTGGTACGCGGTTGTCGTAATAACGTGCAGAGGGCGCCACTGATCCAATTGCCAGCGTGAGCCGGTGACACCGGCACACGTCACCGATACTATGAAATTCATGGCCGGCCTTGAGGCCTTAGGCTGCGACCTTTAAGTGGCTCTCGTTCACCAGATGTCACCACGAAGCTGAGCACTGTGCTGACGAACATGACAGAATCAGCGGGGAAAAGACCCGGCAACCCAACCCCCGCTCCCCAGGTGAGGGCAGGTGGGGGGCACGTACCCAAGGCCCAAGGACTCAAACGACATGGTCGGGGTCAGCGACTGTGCAACAGGGAAGGCGCTGGAGGGGCTGACAGACAGACAGACAGACAGATTTTCCGCCCATTATAGTAAGATGGAAGGCCTGAAAATGAGAGATTTGTGAAATGACGGATCATACTGAATGTAGGATCACAGGAGTTTGAAATTTGCTACACTATTTTTATGCTTTAACTTGCTAAATTATGTGTTAGTATCATAAGACTAATGTGTTTTTGAATCTATTTATTTATTTCACAGCCTGCATAGCCATTTGTGCACCACTGCTCAGCATATCAGAACATGGCATTTTGGGTTGTGATTTGAACCCTGGTTTATACCACAAAATTTTGTATGCTTCTGATTCGTTTGGGATTATATGGTGCTATACAAATGTTTTCATTGATTGTCACTGAAGCAATCAGACTGATGAATTTTTATGTGCAAGAGCTAGCTACAGCACGTATTAGCTACGGTAATTCTGTCTGTCCGTCCGTCCGTCTGTCCTGGTGTCCTGTCACATCCCAGTACCGTTTCAAGCCCAGGTAAGATAGAGACTTCAGGTTTTTACAGTATGATAGCCTAGAGTCTCTAGTATTTCGGGACAAAATTTTATACCTCTGGGTGAGTGGGGTACCCACAAACGAGGGCATGAAAAAGGGGCACCTCCCCTAAAAGACGTCATTTTACTGCTATTGGCTCATCTAGCATGAAAATGGTTGCAGATAGGCACAGACATGCTGCTTCTCATAACAAGCACTGGCGACGAGCTTCTTAGGAATGTCAATATCGACGACCTTGAATTACTTGAAGTCCCAAAACAGCAAGTTTCAATGGTTTTTTTCGCGATTTCGAGCTGCGACACACATTTCAAGAATGAATTGCGTCGAAATTGCTGGAGATAGGCAATCTACATATAAAATCTTTACGATTGAATGTAGATTTTAGCAGTCTAATTCCCAACCCTTTGCATTCAATGAAGCCTGCGCACACGGTTGTGAAAGAGAGGTACCCCCTAAAAAGTAGTTATTTTCTGCTATTAGCTTGTCTATAGCGTAAAATGGTTGCGGATAGGCACAGACATGCTGCTTATCACAACAAGCACTTGAGACGTGCTTTTTTAGTGGTATTAACATCGATGACCTTAAATGACCTTGAGCTTCAAAAATATCGGGTTTTAGTGATTTTTTTGCGATTTTTGGCTGTCAAAGAGTGAATTGCGACGAAATGGATGGAGATAGATCAAAATTACCTGCAAACAGAAACTGCTATAGGCTCTCGTGCATCTCATGAGCATTAGCTCAGATTTCTTGTTATCACTATTTGCCATTGCAGTTTGGATTTGTGACAGTATATGCATATTTCAGGTTTCTGAGTTTCTGCTATTAAGACATCAACTATGAACTAATTTTCGTGTGTTTCAGACTTAATGAAGGTGGCACAGTTAACTGAGGCAAAGAATAATGAAGCAGCAAATGCAGATCTGTGTTCTGGTATTGTCGTTTGAACTGTACATTAATCATTTTTTGTGTTACTGGATCAGAGAACAGTGTGTGTCTGATCTTATCACACCGCTTCGTTGTGATGTTTTTTTCACAAATGAAAAAAATTACTGTTGTGTTTCAGATGTTAGTTTTGACTCTGGTTGTTTTTGTCATGATTCATTTAAGTCCAAATAACTTTTTTTCATCATTTAGCACAAAAATCTGGGCTGTATGTTTGGAAACTTAACCAGAAGGCAGGAAGAAAAGTAATATTATTGGGAGCTTCTTGCCATATTTCTGACTTATCCACCACAAACCTACATTGTAATCAACATTTCACAACCTTTCTGTGGCACTGTGAGTTCCAGGTGACAGAATTTTGTTGAATTTGTTTGTTCGTTATCTGTTTGACTACCGTGCTGTGGTAAACATTCAGCTGGCTAATTTCTTTCGCTGTATGCACAGCTAATGCGGTAATGTTGTGTAATGTGTGTGACTGGCAGACTCAGCTTTGCGCGTACAGCCGACGGTGTTGCCACCTAGTGAGCAGCTCGGTACAAGACGACTGATTGAGATGAAGGAGCTCTATGGTGCTGGCGCTGCAATGATTCATGGCATGGAAACAGCAATGCAGTTGTCATTTGACCGCAATACGGATCGACACAAACCACGGCCATGGCCAGCACTGCCGCTCAATATCCAGTTTGACTGAGCCATCTCAACTGGCAACTGAATTTATCTGCTAGGTTATGATTAGGCTGAGTGTTAGATGTTGCACAAGAGGCTTAGCTTACGTCTGACCAAAGTCTGTTTTTGTTCTGTCATGTTGTGCAAGATTGCAACATTTTTGTTTTAAGTGATTGGTCAGGCTTTATTTGCATTTCTGTGTTGTGATATAGAGCATCTTCCTGCTGATGTAATCATATAATTTTGTTATATCATCAGGAATTCAATTATATACTGTTATCACGTTTTTGCACATTTGGAGCATGGTATTATCATCATCATCATCAAGCGCATGTCCCGAGCTGGAGCGTAGCGGTTTCCACGAGGTGCTTCCAGTGTTCTCGATCCTGGGCGCATCTCCAAGCCTAGTTGAGGCCATGATTATGAGGCTGGAGATCTGCTCCCAGGGTACGTAGCCACGTGTGGCGAGGGCGTCCGGGAGGGCGCTTCCACTCTACGGACAGACCCCGGACTGACGTTTTGAGTGCTCTGGAGATGTCAAGTGACGCGTCCATCCTTGCCACGTGACCGAAGAGTCAAAGCCGACTTCTCTGAATCAGCTGAGATAGCTGCGGTGGTGAGCCAGCTCGAAGTCGAACCGTGGCGTTGGCTACATGATCCACGTATGGTATACGGAGAATACGACGCAGGCAGATGTTGTCAAAAGCATCAACCTTGTCTAATAAGGCTCGTGTT
>Ga0056128_1007139_pt1 | contig 14097 bp, 6 predicted proteins | sample WorMetLIZISLAND2_FD_71113 | JGI IMG/M metagenome (GOLD analysis project Ga0056128, IMG submission 71113) | Marine gutless worms symbiont microbial communities from Max Planck institute for Marine Microbiology, Germany - Olavius geniculatus... ... | reverse complement strand
TCCCACCAACAGGGGGTCTCCCACCAAACCCCTCAATTTTTAAAACCCCGTAATTCGATAGCCAATCCTGGCTTGCATAACTTTTGCTACCAAATACGCCACTGGGCCCCAGGCCTCCCATCAGTTAAATCCGGCCCTGCATATCATGTAATTCGTTGCGATTTGTCAACGTTTTTCAAACGAATGTGAATGAATGAATGAATGCAGGCAACCATGATCAAATTGTTGACTATCCATGTGCTCAGTCAGGTCAGCTTGACAGCTCAGCCTCCTGTGAAAAAACTAGGGCAATATGTTGAAAAATGAAACATTAATGTTTAACACTTTAATAGGTGACATTAACTTGGTAAGTTTATTCGTTCTTCTAGTTCATGCTGTTTGTCGCGAATTTTGATCTAACTGGTGGAGAAAATAATACACAAATACACTGTGTTCTGTTAGCACAAAAATTTTTTTATGTATGTCCGGAATTAAATTCCCTACAAAACGTATTCATCAGATTTTTCCTATTTTAATAATTAATACAACAGCGCCATTTTGTAAGCTTATTTATTGAATGATCCTCGTACAAGTTATACTCTGCAGTGTTTTTGGCACATAATTCTGTTAAAACAGACTCCAGACAAAACTGCTAATTTAGTAATTTAATATTGACTGTTGTGTTCTTTAGGAATCAGTAGTTGAATCGACTGATTCTGAACTGGATTGAAGTCTGCAGATGGACATGACAGGACGTTATTTTTCATCAGCTGTCATCACTGCTGTATTTTGTTCACAACTTTTCAAGTGCCTATAGTGTTCATACATCATATGTGTTCATATGTCATGCATGTTACATGAGTCTCGTGCATTTTTACACTCTTCTGCCTGCTAAGAAATTTACAGATTTTAACTTTACCTCATTTTCAAAATCAGCTGTTTGCGACACCAGACCTTATATACACCGTGTCTCAGAAAAAAAAGTCAAAATTGTTTTTGTCATAACTTCATCAAATTTCCAACAACTTTAATAATTTTTTGCACAAAGATGCACAAAGATGGCCATGACGATAGAACTATGTACGGCTCACTCATTTACCACCTCACCTAATTTGTGTCAATGCACTACTGTGTGAAACACAGATGCTCAAAATTGTTACATTACACGGTGGTTATTTGTATCGGATTGCTTACCTTTGCATCATCAGTTTGACAGAGGGTACCACATGGTTTAATAATTTTGTGGTATTAAATATTTTATGGTAAAAACAGCGTACAACAAAATAGCTGACTGATGAGCTTAAAACATGTCTAATCGATAAGCGAATGTCGTTTGATCGGTCGTTTGTTGATTCCGCTATCAGCCAGTGGCGTTGCGTCTAAGCCATTGTCATTGTATGCGGGGCCCACTTTGGACATAAATTCTGACGATTTGCAGCCGAGTTGTTATACAAACTTACAATTCTCCTAAATAATTTACCTTGGGATTTATTTTATGCTTAATTAAGTCGTTACAGCGTTTACTTGGAAAATAGCTCAGCATTATGCAACAATTTGGAACATCTATGTTTCACACTGTAGTGCATTGACATAAATTAGGTCAGGTGGAAAATGAGTGCATCTTGCATAATCTCATCGTTTTGACTATCTTCGTGCCTAAATCATCGAATTTAATGAAAATTTGACAAGATTATGACGAAAACAATTTTGACTGCTTTTTTCTGAGACACGATGTAAAAGCAGCATGGGTTAGTAAAGGGAGGGGTTATCAGTTGACACATTTTCCCCAACTTGGCATGTCTGCATTTCTCATGTACCAGGTGCTAAGCTGGGTCGTATGTGCCATTGTGCCTGTTGTCACCTCATCATCTGTATCTGATGATTATAGTCACCGCTTGTCATTAAGTAGGCTCTATGGTCTAGACTGCTAACACTGGGAGCACAGCCTATGGTAGACTAACTCTGTACAGGAACAGCACTGCAGCTATGGCCGCGCCACTTAGGCATTCTATAGCCACATAAAGTGACATCATTATGAATTGAAACATGAAATTCGATTCGAAATGTACAATTGTGTTCAAGAAACCATCTTAATGGCAAATGAATTAACTTTGAAGAAGTGATGACTGTTTTCTTCAGCTTTTGAGGACTTCATTGGCTGGAAGTCCTGAGCTTTGTCCCTCGACCTTCCAGACCTCTCCCATCACTCATTTTTTGAATCGTATGCACGGCCATAGCAGTCTTGAAGAGAGCTTCCATCCCTGACTGTATAGGACAGATAAGCGTAGTTGCCATAAGCAAATGCTTTATTTATTGTTGTGCACGGAGGTATCATCGGTTATGTGTTATAACATTGCTGTTTCAGTCCCGTAGCCAGATTTTTCTAAAGGAGTAAGGGTTCCAGTCCACCCCTTGGACCACAAAGCAACTTTCCATCACTTCAGCTACACAGTCTTGGGGAGCACTAACATGGTTCCTACGGTCAGGGGAAGTCAGGGAAAATCAAAGTACCAGGGTGCAGAAGTTAACAAAGATGCGGAAAAAAATTTGAACTTTGAACTAACCAGTTCAAAATAATTTTTTCTGCTTGCTTTGCTTGCAGATTATTTGTATCTCCACTTTTTAATTTGTTCCACCACTCTTGTTTCTAGTGTGATTGCAAGTGATTAAAAACAGACACTGGTATTTTACGTGAACAACATAGTGAGGGAAAACATTCATTTTGTCCTGGAAAGTCAGGGAAAATGAATTCTGCAGAGCAGCAGGAACCATGTGTAAGCTCCGCTAGTTGGGTCCGGGGCAATCCACTTTTTGTATCTTGTGCCACATTTGGTGATGATGTTTTGGGTTATTTCTATGCAACATTTCTTGGTTCTGATCAAACTCTCCATTCTGACTATTCTGGCTATGGGTCTGCTGTTGATGCGTTGTGATATTAAACTCATTTTTCACTCAGCGACGCTGTTTTTAGCATAACTGCGTAACACATCATCACTTCACTGATACTGTTTAATTCTGTGATGTTTCGTTATAAAAAACTTTTTAATCAATATTAGCGATCACTGTTGTTGTCACGTGGTACTAGCTGTAAAAATTGGATGTTGCTGTTTTGTATTTATTAATTGTTATGATGTGTAGTTATAGGAAATAGTTAAGCAACTTGGCGCTTATCGTATTGTGTTACTATTGTTACTAATACTACTAGCAATAAACATACTTTTGAGTCACTCATGATACAGAGATGTAGTCCAATGGGTATAAAATCTATATATAGAGTCGTCCGGTGGATTCGAGGCTGAGTCCAGCATGTTTGATGGCACGGTAATGATGACTCGATAACAGGATTTCTATTTCGATAAGATATTTTACAAAAAATTGCGATATCGATATTTTAGAGTAAGTATGTAAATCTTACACAAGCACAGGGACAGGATGAGAACTTTGAGCAAGGCAGTATGCTTAATTTAGATAATAAAAATGTACCTAGGTGAAATTATATTACGACTGTAGTTAAAGTGCGATACCATTAACTCACCCCATTTCTAATCTTTCTTTTCAATCATGCAGTGTAGTGAAAAAATCTGTAGAAAATATTGCGATATTATAACAATATCACAATTTTGAATATCATGATTTTCAATATTTTTCCTGATGATATTATACGGTATATCGATATCAAACGCTATATTGATATTTTCAATATATTGAGTCATCACTACGATACAGTATTCATAAATCTGTCGTACACCTCGAAACAACAACACAATAGAATGCCAGAAATTAGACAACATCTTCCTGTTGATGCTATTTTAACAAGACAATAATTTAAAAAATTCATTACAGTGCAGTTAGTCGTGAAATGCAGACCCTAGTGTGCATTGCCGGACTTGCAAGTACAGCATCACTGTTGAGGACAAAGTACTGACAGTACTGAGGCATTATACTTAGTATTGTTCTGCTTCTTTTAACAATTCACTCCGCCAATGAAAAGCAGATTTATAAAATTCAAGCACTGCCAGTTCTTTGTTGCGTTGAAAATGTGAACTGTTACATACACAATTCATCAAGTTTCAATTAACAAATAATGTACTGTAAAATGTATGGGCAAATTGGGCAATACACAAACAACTCCAGTAAATAGAGAAAATATGTCAGCCCAGTGCTGACATTGTGTGGCCATCCATCAAAGAGCTGTGCAACTCCAACCGTAACCTAACCTTGTGCATATGGACTGACAGGGTTCCCAAACTTTTAGTGACAAAAAATTCCAGGACCATCAAAACATTTTCCAGGACCTTGGGGGTCACAAACGGTCAAATATATAAGACAAACATCAGTCCAATGCACAAACAAAGCAGGTGCTATGCTAATCATTTAAAGCCCCGTGAGATTCATTAACCATATAGGATTTTTACTTTCCAGGACCTTGAGCTTTATTTTCCAGCACTTTATAGGACCAAACTTATTTTCCAGGACTTTTCCAGGGTCTGGAAAAATCAACAGAAAAAATCTAAGACTTTCAAGGAGGCATGGGACCCTTGCTGAAAATTGGCACACTGGGCACTCCAGCCGCAGTGAATGTTCAAAGCAATTTTGGTTTTTGCATAGCTTTTGATTTACAACCAAGTGACGGGCAAGAACCATACTGTGGCCTGATAGGACAGCCGCACAATAAAAACGGTTCAGTGCGTTTAAGAACAAAATTATTTTTACTCATGACTTTTCTACTGCTAACAAACTACTCAACACTAACACAGAATTTTCATTTCTCAGGACTTTCCAGGACCTTTGAAAAACAACACAGCTGCTTCCCTGAGCAAAGCCTGTGGGCAAATATAGTTTTGCATGTGAACTACATTGATCAAGTATCACACATGATAAAAAGAATCAGTCAGCAAGTCTTGCGATAGCTTCCGCAGCAACACCGTATAAGACACTGTCATATTCTCACTGCTTGAGCTTGTGCTTCTTTTTCTTGTGATGCAAAGGACTTAAGTCAGAATTCTCACCATGATCCCTTGCAGCCAAGTCGCAGTGTTCTAACTCCTAACAAAAACAAAGCTATGTTACACCTGAAATTGGAAAATAAAAAAAAATACTGCACAGCTGCAAGAAACACAACTATAAAATTTTACTTAGATCTTTAGAAATTAACGATTAATCATTTAATTAACGATTAAAAATTGTAATCACTAACAAATGATTTCATTAAATTTTTGATTGAAGAACATCATCAGGAATGCAATACACTGTGGATCAGATGCAATAAAGGTTCCGCATGACTCTTTAGCAAAGGTGGATACGTTGTTGACAAAACATGACTTCTTTTGACACTGTGAAAATACTGCTTGTGGGTCTTACTGCATCTGCAATAGCTGTTATGCTATAACAATTCTCAGCCAAAAGTTACAAATAGGCATTCTTGACAATCAATGTTAACCAAAATTAATCATTAATTTAAGAAAAGTTAATACCGGTAATCAATAATTTTTAACCATTACGAGGTATAAAAATCGTACCAACTTACACACTGCTGCATTTCATGGTTCTCATGCAAATATCAGTCAACACAGTAGCCATGCGCTATTCATAGGAAAGAAACAACAATTAGTTACAAGAGTTGTAATCCAGACAGTTTACAGAATACCGACCAACTTCCTTTTGCTGGGTTTGTGCTGTTTCTCTGGAACATTTTCCTGTGGTTCATCGGCCGAAGTTTGGATGCCATTTACTGTTGCCTGAAAAATTTCACCATAGCCAGCCATTTAGCCTGTGCTGTATCTTCCACGAATAACAGAACAGCATGACATAACAGCTTTCAAACATGACATCATAATGCACTACATTTAGCAATATGTAAGAAGAATGAGACATAACTTTCCTTACAGGCAGATGAAAAATTCCTATTATCCTTACTGTGGTGACTTGCTGTAATGTTTACCACACTGGTCTCCATGAATGCAGTTACTCAGCACCAGGCCGATTAGTATTTGGACAGGTGACAATCTGTAGCATCTTGGTATGCAACCAGACTCAACTCAGCCTGGCCATCATAAACAAACACGCTGTGCAATGCACTAGCTCCATAGCCTTTGCAGGGCTAAGTAATCGAGATCGGCACCACACTACGGGCCATCTATCTTTAGAAGGACTTTATGTTTGCATTTTCCTTGACAGCACAGTCTTCGACGATTTCGCAAAACAGAGTACGGAGTGACTCACAGCTGGGGCAGGCTGCGAAGAAGCAACCGATTTGTTCTGTGTCACTCTCACTGTTGACTTTTTCACTGCCTCATACCTAGCCAATTGCTCTGCTGACAAACCCTAACAACACACACATACAAACGCTGCGCAATGCACATTATAGCTCATTTCAAGCAGGAGTCATACGAGTGAGTGAGTAGGGTTTAACATCCCGCCCGACACAGTATAGATCATTTCGGGGATGCCCTTTCCAGGCAAAATTGCACATACACATAATAACAGAACAGAAAGTTTAACCTATACAATAAAATGGAACAGATAGTTTAACCTTTACGGAAAACACAAAACACAAAAACGACAGAAATGTAAAATTGTAAGAACTTGCCATTATTTACTGTGCAAATATAAGAATAATGGCAGTTCTAATAATCTTCCCTGTTATCCTCCAGACAGTCATCAATCTCAATGCTGTCTATTGGAGGACAGGGCACGAGTCATACGAGGCAATCACTTGCAGCAGCACTGAGTTGCTGAAAACAAAAAACCAACAGCAAAAACAAAAACTAACCGCATAAAAACCTAAATAACAACAATAATTAACTACCTAAAACATGTACATACCACAATATAAATATCAACAAATAATAATAATAAATAAATTTGTATAGTGCCAGTATGTCAATTGATTTCAGAGGTGCTGGAGATTCACAAAAGATTCACACATGCAAGCTGACTACTATCAATACAAAACTACACTGTGTCTCAAAAAAACATCCCCGACATTTTCGACTGTAACTTGAAAAGCAATTATCAGATTTTGATAATTTTTGGTACGAATATTCTTGACAAAACTTGCGATCAAATGACTAATCAGTTTCCCACCTCACCAAACATTTGTTTCTGCACTACCTGGGGAAAACACAATCAGCGAAATATCAATTTTTTATCCAATGCAATACGATTACTTAATTAACATAACGCGTAAAAACACATTTTGTTCACATTTCTGACACTTTGGCCGACATTTCATCCAGTTGTTCATTTTTCAACTGCCTGCAGTAAAATTGCTTGAAGTGTTGGCCCACTATGCGAACACAGGCAAAGAGATGCTTTCTCCGTTCACTGACAGCAGTATCGATAAAGTTCTGCTCCAGACCAATCCTAGCTGTAGGGGCCTACCAGTTGCTTCTTGACTTCACAAACATTCCTAAACTTTATCTGGTAGACACATTGCTGCATGACAGTCAAACCTTGTAACAGACCAGGTGTGGGGGCCCACAGATTAGGATAGATGGAATTTATCGACCTTTTTCATCTATTTTAACACGTATTATGCTTGGTCTGCTTTCCCCAGGTAGTGCAAAAGCAGACATTGGGTGAAGTGGAAACTAAAACGCTTATTTAATAGCCAGTTGTGTCAGAAATGATTCTGCCAAAAATTATTAAAATCTGCTAATCATTCTTCAAGTTACAGTCGATAATGGCGGGGATGTTTTTTCAAGTTTTCTGTTTATTTCAACACATTTCGCTTGATCTGCTTTCCCTAGGTAGTGCAGAAGCATACATTAGGTGAGGTGGGAAACTGAACGGTCATTTGATGGCAAGTTGTGACAGAAATATTTATATCAAAAATTATCAAAATCTCATAATTGGTTTTCAAGTTACAGTCAAAAATGTCGGGGATGTTTTTTTGAGACACAATGTAGATTATTTTTGTGCCATATGGCCAGAAAACCGACAAAGTTCATCTACAGCCCCCAGGACCCACACAGGGAGTGTCAGTACCTTCTTGAACTGTTCCACATTTGCCAGATACTGCTGCCGTTCTCTGTTGAGTAAATCCTTGTAGTGTTGCTTTCCTGTGGAGCCTAATTTTGACCAACCCTGAGCGCATTCTCGCATATGCTGTTTGGCACTGTTGTCTGAAGAACCCCTTAGCTTCAGCATTGTATCTCGCACGTAGAGTCCGTAGGCGCTTCTGTTACACACATAGACCGCCACAACACTTCAAATTAACAATATCAGTCATGACTTAGGTCAACTCAGCCTGGCCATCCCTTGAAGCTGAAGGCCACATCATCGACTACTGGACAGTTCACCAGCCGGCTGAAAACCGCGATGCACCTATGCAGTTATTACATATCAGCGCAGCCATCATAACTACCGAACAGAAGTGAACTGTGGTCCTGCTTTGTGTCTCGTATGCATTCATGGTGAAGACAGAGATAATCAAAGCACCAAAAAACAACAATCTCAGTTAACACATCCACAGCAGCTCTGTAGTTCCAGTACTGAACAAAAACTCACAGCCACCTCGCAACGGACGGAAACTACAGCAAAGTGTACAAAAAAGATCGATTAAGCGGTAATTATGATATGAACTGTTGGTGCAACTCTTCCTACAAACCTGCAAAGGACTAATGCATGAAAAAATTCCACACAAGAAAACATTCTTTTCACAGTTTGTTGCAATAAATCTCAACATAAATCTACAGAGATGAAGTGCAAAATTTCAACAGCACGTACTGCGGTGGCCGGCTTGGTTCGCCTGGAAATTTTTCAGCAGGTTTTGGTGCGTTCGCCAACTTCTAGCCACAATATACAAAAACAAACAATCAACACAGCAACAAGTGAAAATTGCTGGATGTTTAGAGAGCTATGCATCAATGAAACAGTCAAAGACAATTAATATAGCAGCAACATTATTATGCTTATTCATTCAAAAATAATTTTTTTAAAAATATTGCCAGCTGCTAGCAAAACAAGAGAACCTGTGACTGATTACATACGTGATTACATAATGTGTAATTTACAAGCGGATTTTACTGCACCTGAAATGGGATGGGTACATGAGGAACATCCATTTGACTTTGGCGGAGTCTCATACCTAAATCCAGCATTTCGCGATCCAGAGCAGGACATTTTTATTAACTTGCAAATCAATTACATTTTGGTGGTAATTACAAGCTAGTGTTGTTAAGGTTATCAAAACTGACAGGGAAACCGCAGTTTTTTGGCAATATCAAACTGTACTGACACCACGGTTTAGGCTCTCTGTTGACAGTTCTGGTTTTGAAACAGAACAGCTCGGCCATATCATAGCCCCAACAAACACTATCAAAACCACAAATATTTAACATAGTCATGTTATAATGTAATGCCACCATTTTAAATTAAGTAACCAAAAAATTAGGCCTGTCATACCACTAAGCAACGGGAAACATAAACATCAAATGTGTAAACAAATAATTTGTTTTATATGTACATAGACTCTATGATAATGGCCATATTGCATTAATATATAACCTCCAGGAATAGCTGCAAATGGGGCCATCTGGGGCTATTCCTGGAGGTTTAGCACCAAAAGCATAAGAGCAAAACGGATTGAGCAGTCATAACTGAATAAGCCAGTACGACGTCTTCTAGACTGTGTTGCGGCTTATTCAGCTATAAACATAATTATTATACTGAATAAGCGGCAACATGAACTACGCTCGTACGCTTTTAGCGCCAACAACGCATGTTGCAGCTTATTCAGTACAAATGTTGTAAGTTTTCATAGCGGAATAAGCTGCAACACAGCTTAAAAAGTAAGCTTATATACTGAATAAGACAAAACATGGAGAACATAGATGGTTTTTGGCTATTTTATGTATATCAATGCATCGTCGCAGCAGACTCTCATTTTGTGTAATAAATGAGCCAAAAAAAAGTCCAGCCCCAGTTGGGGCTATGTTAAATAGTGCCAACAGCTCTAGAGTTTTGACTGTGCATTGAACGTTAATAGTACGCCAATGTGAGATGAGCGGCACCACAACTCGTCTCGCCCGCTCCTCTCGCTGCGAGTGTTATCAGCTGTGATAAAAGCTGAGATCACCAGCGACGCTGCACCCTGCATGTGAGGGGAAGTGTAAGGCTAAGGAGGACGTCTGAGTGAATGGAATGTGGGCGCTGTTGAAGGTGGATGATTGTCATCAGGACCGTTGGCAACTAGGTTTGCACAGCAATTATCCTTTAATTCAAACTGCTCCATAAACCATTGGGCTCCTATGCTCAGCGTTCTGATAGTTTAGAACATACAAGAGCAAGGCACTAATCTCCACAAGCAACTGTTTGATGCCTCATCAGTTGTTTCATTCAGAACTGAGCAGTCTGCCATTCAGCCAATCTATGCTGCTTTAGCTTTATTGTAGCCAATGCTGCCAGCTTAGGATCTAGGCCTATGCCTTTAGGCTACTCTCCACATGCAGCAGTAATACTGAGTAGGCTGGGCCCCCTAGGTTTGTGGGAATGTAGGTCGTATGATGCAGATGCAAGTAACTGAGAAAAACAAACAAGGTTTGTATAATTTTACTTGATGCAATCTGACTTCAAAATTAATGTATAATTAACAGTGGAATACTTCACGCTCACTAGCACACCCAGCACCCAGCGCATTTGAGGTTATTACAGTTTAACACTATAAATTACAGTACTTATTTAGTTAAGTACTTACTTTTGGCCGAATTCATTAGGGCCAATTTTCACCTGCACCTGTCACGAATTTTAGTTGGTCTTCTATTCACTTTGAACTTCCTGTTGTTGATAGTGGACATTACGGATTATATTTATCATTTTCACTAATCCCATACATTTCGGAATTTTCCTTTGCTTTCCATGTGCAAAGGCAACAGTGTGCTGTTAGTTTGTTTCGGTGGAGATTAAACTGGTTATCAGTTGTGACATCTAAGACCTCACAGCAATGGCAGAAAATGGAAACCGTCCAAAGCTGCGGATTTCCCCATAGGGCCAAAAACAAAACCGACCGACGTCAGCCAGTGTGAAACCGTAACAACACTATTACAAGCCTTTGTTAGATGGCAGCAACACCAACGGCTATTACGTCGTTATGCCGAGGAGAATTTTAACAGTCTTGATAAGTGAATCATCATGAGGTACTAAACCAGTAGACAGTAAAGCAGCCACTTACATAAGGATCATCAGCTGGTAGAGAGTTGATGTAACTCAAGAAACTTGCCCTCTTCTACAGCACATCAACAACAACTAATTTATCACTAACACCACAACATATATTTACTTTCAAATGTCAGGTTCGATGATTTTGCTAGATGTGGCATTTATATCTGTATCTGGTTGTCTGTCTTTCTTAGGACGAACAAATGCATTCATAACAACAAAAGCGACATATAACAATAATGACACATAACAACAACATATAACAAAAAAGGTTTGTTCATTACTGAGGTCTTCAACACAGTTTTGGGATGAGTCACTAACCTGAATTTGCTCAGGTTCCAGTCTGCCTTAGCCAGAGGCTGCCAAAGCCAGTAGCCAAGGTCTGTGATGGCCAAAAAGCAAAGATGCTTTTTATCCCTATTCATAACCCTATCCCTAACCCTGGGGCAGTTTGAACTAGTCAACTGTTACACAGTTTTGGCAGTAAATCTGACTATGAGCTGAAGAATCCATGTCTAAGCCTAAAGTTACTAAGTGATAAGTTTGTATTATAATCACAAAAAAGCCGTATGTGCCAAATCCAAACCCATAATTAATCAACGTTATGATGATATATAAACTAATCAAACTAATTTTTTAATTTTTACTGATAACCTTCAAACAGTAAAGTCTAAAGCTGTGTTCACATAGACACAAGTACGACTCCAGATTTCCGTTTATGACCCGTAGAAGCTTCATTCGTACGAGTTGAACGTTCACGGTCACTTGAACAAGCACACAACTCAACGTGTGTCGGCCATATTGAATGAAATTGAATCGAGGAAATGCTTCGCCATTAAAACAACATCACTACTCACTAATAATTTTACTAACCGCACACCTCTAATAATGAACAATTTTACAATGACGTCAGATATGCGCCACAGCTTTTATAAATTATATTAGTGCTATTTACAAGCATTTTACTTCACACAGGTTGGATAAAAACATGACCTGCACAGAAACTACTCATACGAGTAAAATTTACAGGTAACCCGTGCTCATATGTATGTGAACGGCCACCACTGAAATACATGCAAACTCGTGTTTGCCGGAACTCCTATACGGAAATCTGTACAGTGCTGGACTCGTACTCATGTTTATGTGAACGCAGCCTAAAGGCAGGATGGACATAAACCTTCCAGAATACTTCAGTCATAACTAGTTAGTCTAGTCACCAACTGCTGAGTTTCAACTTCATAACCGTTGCAGTTTCTGAGATGAAAATCAATACTAGAGAAGTATCACATCATCCACAACCCATACAGTCAGCTCAGTATGTCACTACACTACAGAGCTTCAGCAGTGAGGAAAGTTGAACTCTTGACAGACCTTGTCAGCTTTCACCTGGTACCGCTGTTTCTTCTGACTGGGTAGTTGATGCCATGCTGCAGCAGCATGCTTCAGTCCACCAATACCGGACACTGCATGTTTATTCAAGTACTTCTGGCAGAACAATGAGTAACCATTCCTGACACATGCAAAGCACACTCGGTAGAATTTTTCTTCAGCTAATTTATGTCCAAAAATTAACACTGAGTAAATGATTAACTTCAACAAAAAATTGTAATCAATCACAAAGACAAAGAAAACTGCAAAATTCGACTACCAGTAGTGATTATCTTTCACAAACTAATGCAAAATCGGAAAAAGTGACAGTCCAGTGCTTTCCATGTATGTGTAGTTAAATTAGCAGTCTAGTCTCACCATGATGGCTTACAAAGAGCACACTGCAAAACTAACACTATACAAGCAGTACAAAATATAAAGATCGTTGATGTTAGTAATGTTGAGAAGTCCGAAATTTTATTAGATATTTAATTACTAAAAAAATTAATCAAATAATCTGTAACAATTAATCGACTAATGTGCCAATGAGACGATTGTTACTTGGGCGGCTTCTTCACGCGTCCATCGGCCTCGTCCTTGAGTGACTGCTCATTCTTACTGAGCACAATGTGACGACAGTTTGCATCCGTCAACCGCTCACCAGCCTTCAGCCGACGCTAAACAAAACAGCTCATAGCTATATCAACTCCGTCGTTAATGGGATGGCATATGTGGTGGAACCAACATCACGCCAATTCACCTGTGACTGAATGATCATTTACACACTTCATGTTGATGTCTCTACTTGACTACAGTTTGTCCCAACACAACAGCTGCATGCAATTCCATCCCACCAACTTTTCTTTGTATCCGAGAAGAGTGCTGGGCTATATGACAACAACTACTATTACCACTAACACTGCACACACGCATGCCAAACATGGTCTTATGCACATACTAAGACCTGAAGTGTGGCACTCTAAGCCGATGAGGGTTAAACAAGTTCCTAGCATGAAGTTAGTCAGATGGCCAGTGACCTTAACTGACTGGGTCAGTAGCCAGGTCAGCTGTTTCATTAGGGATGCCGGTTATGTGCGATTATGCGATCGCATATTTTGCCAAAACCCGCATATCACATATTTTTCCGCATATAATATCATTTTCAGAATCGCATATGCGAAAATTATGCTTCATATGCAAAAATTTTCATACATTCGCATATATGTTGCGTATTTCCGCATATGCAATCGCATTTTTCAGCACTTTCTTTGTCCAATGCTGTTTCAAAACTGTTAAATATTTTTGGTGGCAGATGATTACTGGTATTTACAATTAGATGTTGAATAAACTGAAGTTGAAAATGTTAAAACTGTGCAGAATAGGCCTATAAATGATCATGATTACGATTCTCTGTCACTCAAATTTGCATATGCCGGAAATATGCAAAAAAATATGCCCCACATATGCGGCATATGCAGCATATATGCTGCATATATACGCCACATATTTTGCCAAATTCCACATATTTTCCCCTCAAAAAGTTCCGCATATTTTGAAAAATTCTCCGCTATAAACCGGCATCCCTAGCTA